>Ga0247610_10007198_pt1 | contig 11459 bp, 8 predicted proteins | sample 174DNAGHGhighgp2_FD_193483 | JGI IMG/M metagenome (GOLD analysis project Ga0247610, IMG submission 193483) | Sheep rumen microbial communities from Palmerston North, Manawatu-Wanganui, New Zealand - 1742 DNA GHGhigh gp2 | ecosystem: Host-associated > Mammals > Digestive system > Stomach > Rumen ...
CGCTGCTGCTCGTGCTCTCGGGCGTGGTGGTGGCCATTGTCAAGCGGTTCTACAAGCGCATTGTGGGTATGCGGAGCACAACCAATCTGCGCTTGCGCGATAAGATGGTGCTCTACTCGCTCTGGCTCATTTTCCCGTTGAGGCTCTTTGCCGAAAGCGCCACCTGCGGCCTGCACGGCTCGGGCGGTTTCCTGACCTATCCCGTGGGCCAACTGATGGCCGCCACGCTTCCGCTCAAGGCGATGGAATACCCGCTCTGGTGGGCCTACTCAATCGACCTTTGCCTGTTCTTCATTGGGCTGCCCTTCAGCCGATATATGCACATTCCAACCGAGATGGTGCTTATCTTCTTCCGCAACTGGGGCATACGCCTGAAGCCCGACAATCCGATACTCGAGGAGGTGATGGTGCTCTCGTGCCCGCGCTGCGGCGTTTGTATCGACCGCTGCCAACTCAACACCGCCGTGGGCAACCACGACACACAGGCCGTCTATTTCCTTCAGCGAATACGCAACCACGAGCAGCACTCGGCGCAGGCCAAAAACTGCCTGATGTGCGGCCGATGCGAGTCGGTCTGCCCTGTCGGGATAGATTTGAACGCAATCCGTCTGCGCCACCGTCAGAACTTCACGCCCGAAACCTTTGTGCCGCAATACAATAACGCCGATGCGCAAAAGGTTGATGTGGTGTTCTTTACAGGATGTATGGGCCACCTGGTTCCCAAAACCAAAGACGCGATGGTGAAGATTCTCAACGCTTCGGGCGACCGCTACTGGTTTATGGACGCCGATGGCGGCATTTGCTGCGGCCGTCCGATGAAACTTGCAGGACAGACCGCCGCCGCCCAAAAACTGATGGACAAAAACCGTCAGTCCATTATCGAGAGCGGGGCGCGCACGCTTGTCACTTCGTGCCCAATCTGCTACAAGGTCTTCCGCGAGGACTACAATCTCGATATTGAGATTCTGCACCACACCGAATACATTAAACGCCTGATTGACAGCGGAAAGATAAAAGTCGATAAGAAAAACCTTGCTGTCGCCTACCACGACCCGTGCGAACTCGGCCGCGGTGCTGGCGTTTACGAGCCGCCGCGCGATGTCCTGGGTAGCGTGGCCACTCTGCAAACCACCGCCAACGAGTGCAAGAACTCGCTCTGCTGCGGCGGCAGCCTTGCCAATCTGACGCTGCCTTCGGCCGATAAAGCGCGCATTGCCGAGCAAGCAATGTGCAGCCTGACTGCCAACCACCCCGACGTGGTGGCCACCGCCTGCCCGCTCTGCAAGAAAACCCTTGCCCGCACCCAAATGGCGCCCGTTGAGGATGTGGCCGAACTGGTTGCGGAAGCGATGGAATTGTGAATCGGTCAAGACAAAGCTGGAAGTTGAATAAGAAAAAAACTTCAAATCTCAGTTTTCTATTTCACAACTCTCTAACTCTCTTTTTCCAAAATTTTATAGATTTGGAATCTGTAAAAAATCATTTTATGAGACGGAAAATTCTTACATCCATATTGTTATCGCTGTTAACATTTTGCTGTGCCTCAGCGCAAGACACCATTATGCTCATGCGCGGCAAACGTCTTTTGGTGAGCGACAGCAAAGTCGAAATAACGGCCAAAGGTGACACTATAATCAGCTACCAGTTGCCTAACGGGAAGCGCAAGAGCAAAAGCATTTACAAGGTGTTTTCCTTATCAGATAAAAATGGCGAACAAGTATTCTATTCGCCTGTTGCACTCGACGTGGAGCTTACGGTTGAACAAATGCGCCGCTTTCTTCAAGGCAAAGCCGATTACCCTAGCAAATTTAGCTGGGGGTTCTTTGCGGGCGGTGTGGCTGCCACAACAGCCGGAGTTTTTATTCCAACGCTGAACTTCGAAATCGGGAGCAACAACGCCAACATACCCGTTGGCATGCTGGTACCGTTCGGCTACGTTTTTGCCATTGGCAACACAACCAAATCGGCCGAAAAGCTAAAAGCGAAAAATCCCGAAATGCCTAACGACGAATATTATATTTTGGGTGCGCAAGCGGCCGCCAGCCAACAGCGCATGCGCGATGGTGCGTTGGGTGTTCTTACGGGCGGAATTATTTGGATTACAGCCATTAGCATTAGCGATTAAGGGGAAAAATGCTGCATCAGATTCACATACAGAACTATGCGCTAATCGACGAACTGACAGTCGATTTCACCGACGGCTTTTCGACGCTCACGGGCGAGACGGGCGCGGGCAAATCGATTCTGCTTGGCGCGCTGATGCTGGCCCTGGGCAACCGCGCCGACACAGCTGCCATTGGCAATGCGGGGCAGAAATGCGTGGTTGAGGCCACATTCAACGTCAAGCCTTACCACCTCGAAAAGATTTTCGATGAGCTCGACCTTGATTATCAAGACGAAACAATTGTCCGCCGCGAACTGCTGACCAGCGGCAAATCGCGTGCTTTTGTAAACGATACGCCGGTTAACCTAAACGCACTCAAAGATTTAGGCCGCCACCTGATTGACATTCACTCGCAGCACGAGAATCTTGAACTGAACAACAATCAGTTTCAACTGCGTGTGATTGACGCGGCCGCCCAAAACGCGGCTTTGCTCAAGCAATATTCCAGCGTTTATGCCGATTACAAGCGTTTGCAGGCCGAACTTGCCGAACTGAAGGAAAACGCACGCCAAATGTCGGCCGATTACGATTATAATCAATTTCAATACAACCAGTTAGCCGAAGCAAAACTCGAAAGCGTCAATCAGGAAGAGATGGAAAACGAGTTCCAGACGCTGTCGAACATTGTTGATATTCAACAAAATCTGAACGCCGCGCTCTATGTTTTGCAAGATGGCGAACAAAACGTCTTGTCAGGACTGGCGCAAGTTAGGCAGGCCGTTCAGCAGACGCAGCGTTACTTCCAAAAATCGGAAGAGTACCTGCAACGCCTTGAGCCTGTGATAATTGAAATGAAAGACTTTGCGCAGGAACTCGAGAGCGATTTGCAACGGCTTGAAAATCAGCCCGAACGGCTCGAAGAGTTGCGCGTCAAACTCGACCTGCTCTACAGCCTAATGCAGAAACACCAAGCCCAAAGCGTCGACGAGCTTATTGCAATCCGCAACAATTTAGAGCAAAAACTCACCAAGTCAGGCGATTACGAAACGCTGATTGAGCAAACCGAAAAGCAACTCAGCCAAGCCACAAAGCAGTTGACCGATTTGGCGGCCAAACTGTCGGACAGCCGACGAAAGGTTGCCGATTCGCTCTGCAAGCAGATTTGCAGCCACCTGACGGGCCTGGGAATGCCCAACGCGCAGTTGCAAATCAGCCTGACCGACACCGAAGCGTTCACACCCAACGGCCGCGACAGTGTCAACTTTTTGTTCACCGCCAACCGCAACCACGAACTTCAAAACATTTCGAAGATTGCATCGGGCGGCGAAATAAGCCGTTTAATGCTGAGTATCAAAGCTATATTATCAAAATCGGTAGCACTGCCAACTGTCATTTTCGACGAGATTGATACAGGCGTTTCGGGTGACATAGCGCACAAAATGGGTGAACTTATGTCGTTGATGGCCAAACAAATGCAGGTAATAACAATAACTCACTTGCCGCAGATTGCCGCCAAGGGCGCGGTGCAGTATCGCGTATCGAAAAACGACGAAGGTGGCACCACTCACACCATTGTCGATAAACTGTCTGACGCTGAGCGAGTTGACGAAATAGCACGTATGTTGAGCGGCAAAAACATCACCGCCGAAGCGCGTGAGAACGCCAAATCCCTATTGAAAGGATAACTATTTATAATTCACAACTTTATACCACTTTTTATGGACAATTTTCAATTTTACAGCCCAACCGAATTCGTGTTTGGCAAGGGCACCGAAAACGAAGCGGGCAAGTACGTTCGCAAGCACGGCGGTTCTAAAGTGCTGATTCACTATGGTTCTGGCTCGGTTGTCAGGACTGGTCTGCTTGAGCGCGTCAAAAAATCGCTGGCTGCCGAAGGCATCGCATTCGTCGAACTTGGTGGTGTGAAACCCAATCCGCGCGACACCAAAGTGCGCGAAGGCATTGCTTTGGCAAGGGCCGAGAAGGTCGATTTCATTCTGTCGGTTGGCGGCGGCTCGTGCATCGACAGTTCGAAAGCCATTGCCGCGGGCGTCTGCTACGACGGCGACTTCTGGGACTTGTACGGCACTGGACTTGAGATTAAAAAGGCTTTGCCCGTGGGCACCGTGCTCACTATTGCCGCCGCTGGCAGCGAAGGCTCGGGCGCATCGGTAATCACCCGCGAAGACGGTCTGCTCAAGCGTGACGCCTGCTCTGACCTGCTCCGTCCGCGATTCTCAATCCTGAACCCCGAACTCACCTGCACCCTGCCAGCCTATCAGACGGCTTGCGGTGCAACCGACATTATGGCGCACGTTTTTGAGCGCTATTTCACTAATACTGAAGAAGTTGAAGTTACCGACCGTCTTTGTGAAGCCATCCTGCTGACAATGGTCAAGGAAACGCCGCGCGTGATTGCCGACCCCAACAACTACGAAGCCCGCGCCAACATTATGTGGGCCGGAACGGTTGCGCACAACGACATTGTTGGCGTCGGCCGCAGCCAGGACTGGAACAGCCATTGCATTGAGCACGAACTGTCGGGCCTGTACGATGTGGCTCACGGAGCCGGATTGGCCGTGGTTATGCCTTCGTGGATGGAATTCACAATGAACCATAATGTTATGCGTTTTGCGCAGGTTGCCACCCGCGTTTGGGGCTGCCAAATGGATTTTGAGCATCCCGAAAACACCGCTCTTGCAGGCATTCACTGCTTCCGTCGGTTCCTTTCGTCAATCGGGATGCCAATCAACTTTGAGCAACTTGGCGCAAAAGAGTCGGACATTCCATTGTTAGCCAATAAGATGGGCATCAACGGCACCACAGGCGGATTTGTGAAACTCACAACTGCCGATGTTGAGGCAATTCTGCACATTGCGGCAAAGGCAACTGTTTAGTTTAGTGCAACAAACCATTGTCGGCAGACTTTTTATCAGATGAGTATCAAAAAAAATAGTCGCCACAGTGTCAAGTTGTGACAAAAAAAACTAATTTTACAACGTAGAAACTAAATATAACAGAGATGAAAAAATATGCAGTAATTATGGTTGCGGTGGTTGCAATAGCCGTTTTGTCAGCCTGCGCATCGTCGAAAGGCAATTGCCCGGCATACTCGCAAAACGCACAACAGACCGAGCAAATAGCTCAACGCTGATAAAAAACCTCAACCAGAGGTTTTTTATTAGCTAAGGCTATATCCGATTGAATCATACTAATCACCTGACTTGTCTTCAAGTCGGGTTTTGTTGTTTTGTGCAACATGGTCAAGTTCATTTTGCAAAAAAAACTGCCGGCAATATTTGTTTAGACTGCCGCATACCGAATTATTGAAAAAAAACATGTCATTGCGGAGAAAAATCAAGTTATTATTTTAAATTGCAGTCAATTAATCGACTAACTGAAGTCGTAGTTTTTGTAACTAACCACTTTGCAACACGATGACCATCGATGGGTTTCTCAGCAAAAATCCATTTGTCAGAATTGTGTTACCATTTGCGTTGGGAATTGTACTGCACCACCAAATTGGAATCAACACCGTTCTGTGTCTATCCATTGTGTGTGTCTTGACTTGCTTGTCGATACTTTCCTATAGAATTTGTCAGTCATACAAATACCGTTGGGTGCCCGGCGCAATGCTTTTTGCTACTCTGTGTGCCCTGGGCTGCGCCACCGCGAGCATTAACGGCAGCAACTCGGTCCCGCTGGAGGCTAATAGCCACGAGGGCACCTACAGCGCCTGCATAACCAACAATCCCACTCATGGCGAAAGAGCCTGCAAGGCCGACCTAAGAGTCGAAGCGGTTAACATTCTTGGCAAATGGTACGACTTCGACGCCAAAATTGTGGCCACAATAATGAACGACTCGCTCACCAGCCAACTAAAAGCCGGCAACACCATCCAATTCTCTTCAAGAATCGATTCCATCGACCTTCCGAAAAATCCTTTCGGGTTCAACTACTCACAATACTTGCAACTAAATGGCGTGCAGGGAAGCATTTTCCTCAATCCTGGCGAATGGCACATTACCGACTACAGCACACGCGGCATAATACAATATGCACTGAATATCAGAATGATGCTTATCGGGCTGCTTGAAAAAGCCGGGCTGGAAGGCAACGAACTTGGACTGGCATCGACGCTTGTGCTCGGCTACAAAAACAGCATCGACGACGAAGTGAAGCAATCCTACATGAATGCCGGAGCCATGCATGTGCTTGCCGTGTCGGGGATGCATGTCGGAATTGTGTGCGTTGTGCTCGAACTGCTGATGAAACTTTTCGGTGGCAACCGCTTTTTCAAAGCTAAAAGATTGATAATAATAGCGCTTCTTTGGGCGTATGCGTTCATTACAGGGTTGTCGATATCGGTTATCCGCGCCACGGTAATGTTCTCGGTCTTCGAATTTATCAGGCTGTTTAACAAACAAATATCGGTCTACAACACATTGGCGGCCTCTGCCGTTCTGATACTTGCAGTAAAACCCGATTCGCTTTTCCTTGCGGGATTCCAACTCTCGTATGCGGCTGTTACTGGCATTGTATTTTTCCAACCACGAATTGCCAATTTGATAAAAATCAGCAAAAAGCGTCGTTTGCTGCGCTATTTGTGGGAACTGACCGCGGTGTCGATTGCGGCGCAAATATCAACGCTTCCGTTTTGCCTCTACTATTTCGAGCGGACGCCGGTCTATTTCTGGTTGTCGAACATTGTTGTTTCGCCTGGCGCGATAGTCATGATTTCACTGACGCTTTTGCTGTTTGCTGTGTCACCGTTCGACGTGGCGGCAAAGGCTGTAGGCGTGGTAACATCGTATGCTGCAAAACTGATGAATTATCTGGTTACCACAATCGCAAACCTCCCCTTCTCGACTATCGAAAACTCACATATAACCCTGTTTCAGGCCTCCATGGTTGCCGCAGTAATCATTTCAGCCACTGTCTGGCTCGTCACCCGCCGATACAACTGGCTGATTGGCGCATTGTTGGCGTTATTGGCCGTCATTACGCCATCGAGTGTGCAATCTGTCATGCACAATTCAACCGAAGCAATGTGCGTTTACTACTCGCCCAAAAACACAGTGGTGCATTTTATTGATGGCAACAGCTCATGCTGGATAAAAGGCCCTGTCGGAGACAAAAAGCAAGCCGGCCAGCTGACTAAAGACGGCAACATTCACTGGCGCTCCATTCTGGCCGATTATTATAACATCAACGCCGATATCAGCAAAGGCAACCTGCTTTCCAAAAACGGTTTTTTCGTATTCGACAGTGTCAGCGGGCTGACCGTCAACGATAGCACCACACGATTCAGAATCCGGCAGCCCATGTCGCTCGATTTACTTATTGTTTCAGGCAAACCCGGAATCAGAGCCAAAGACTTGCCCAAATCGTTAAAATTCAACAGTATAATCATAGATGCTTCGGTGCCGGCATGGATTGCCAAAGACTGGGAGCGCAAATTTGCAGACTGCAGAATACATAATGTCAGGCGGCAAGGCGCATTCATCTACTACATAAACCGCTGAACCGGCTACCGGCCTATCGATTTGAAATCGGGCAGGTGATTCTTTTTTTCGCGCAACTTGAATGTCACGCTCAGTGTGATAAACTGATATTGGTCGTACCACTCTCCGAATATCCACGGTTTTTCGGGAGTCCGTTCGTCCTTGCCGTTGCAGTTGTCAATATCGTCATCGATGGCCAACCGCCAGCCCGCCTCCAATCCGAAGCTCACATTGCGGTTGATACGCAGTTTTGTGCCAATGCCACCCATCAGTACCGGCGCAACGTTGGCAAACCCGACACTCTGATGACCTTCTTTGCTGTCCCAAAAGAAATTTCCAACGCTGAACAAGCCTCCCGCACCAACAAACAGGTACGACGGCATCAGCGTGGCCCGTTTCATAATGGGTCTTCCGACACTTTTGTATGCGAAATGGTTTGGCTGCTCTTTAACGAAATACCACTCATAACGCAACGACAATTCGGCAAAAACCGAGCTGAATCCGATTCCGTTTCGATAGTAGAATTTTTTAGTATTCTCCATCACCTCTTCGGCGCCTAAATGGCCCGCGAAAAATGAAAATCCGATATTCTGAGTGCCGACTTTGAGCCGGTCGCACTCATCGCGGCGGCCGAGATAGTATTTGAAACCCAGATTTGCCACAAATCCGGTTGTTTGAGGCAGCACCCACACCGGCAGCGAAGAGTTTCGTGGCGAGCAGATATCGCCCATAAAATTATCGACACCAGCGCCTATCTGCAGCTCATAACGCTGTGTACCGCGGTTTATGGCGTTCACACTTTCCGGCACAAAAATCAACTGCATTGTTACTAAAACAAAAATTGCAGGAGATACCATATGTGCCACACGCCCGTTCATGTGATGTGCCTTTACAATTTACTGTTTCTAATTTACGCATTATCGGTCAAAAAGGGTGTCTCAACTCCAATAAATCCACGAAAATCGGTTTTTATGTGTCGAACAGCATTATAATTAACGCTGAACAAACAAAAAAGGCGGCCTTGCGGACCGCCTTAGTGTTTCAATTCCAAAAACTGATTATTTGTCCAATTTTGGAGCCTCAACCGGGCAAACACTTGCGCATGTTCCACACTCTGTGCACTTTTCAGGGTCGATAACATAGATATCGCCTTCTGAAATAGCCTCAACCGGGCATTCGCTCATGCAAGTGCCGCAAGCCAAGCAATCTTCTGAAATTTTGTAAGCCATAATTTTAATTTTTAAAGTCGGTGTAAATATAAGTTATCTTATAAAAAAATCCGCAACAATCTTTATTTTGCCTTTCTGCGTTATTACAATCTGATTATCTGTTATTTCTGCTCAGCGATTATTGTTTTTCGTCCGACCACCTTCTGTCCCAGCGCCACCTTTACATCGTAGTCGAGCGGCAGAAGCACGTCAACGCGCGAACCGAAACGGATAAAACCCATCTCATCGCCGGCAGCGCACTGGTCATCTTCCTTGATATAGGTAAGTATGCGGCGCGCAACGGCACCAGCCACTTGCTTTACCATTACCGGCTCGCCTTTTGCACGATTCACAACCACGGCTGTGTGCTCGTTCAAATCGGACGATTTCGGAGTGATGGCGCGGGTGAAATTTCCATCGAAATGAATGACCTGCTTGATTGTTCCGCTCACCGGCATCCAGTTGATGTGCACGTTCCATACCGACATGAAAATCGAAACCTGCTTGCGCTTGCCCATTACAATGCTCTGCTCATCGATCTCTTCGATGGCTACAATTGTGCCGTCGGCTGGGCAGAGCACCGTGCCGTCGGACAGTTGCGGCTGTTTGCGGTTGGGAACACGGAAAAAGCGCAGAACAAACAAAAGCACCAAACCCGATGCGGTTAACGATATATATAATGCAAGGCCTATCTGCCCGAAAAAATATACTACTGCGTTTATTATCAATAATATGGCTAATGCCTTCAATATTACCGGATAACCGGCGCGATGTATTTTCATAATTATCAGAATCGATTACGAAATAAACTGCAAATATGCGAAAATTACTGGAATTGCCAATATAATGCTGTCAAAGCGGTCAAGAATGCCACCATGGCCCGGCAGAATGTTGCTTGAATCCTTGATTCCGACGGTGCGTTTGAGTTGTGACTCGGCAAGGTCGCCAAGTGTGCCAAAGGTTACGGTAATGAGCGCAACCACAATCCACTGCGTCTGACCGAGAATTGGGAAAAACCTTGCCAGAATGAGCGCTGCGCCCACTGCCGCCAAGGCTCCGCCGATGAATCCCTCCCATGTTTTTTTGGGCGAGATGCGCTCGAACATCCGGTGGCGCCCTATGGTTACGCCAAAACAGTAAGCGCCGGTGTCGTTCACCCAAATAATAATGAACATTCCCAGCACCATAATGCTCTGATATTCACCCGCATGAAACGCTATCGGGCTAATGAGCGCAAACGGCAGAGCAATGTAAACCAAGCCGTAGATGGTGTAGGCAATGGACATTATCGGGTTTTCAAAATGACCGAATAGCACAATAATGAAAACAGGAATGAATAGTAATGCTGGTATCGCCATTAAACGCGGCATAGTGAACAATACAGCACTAATTTCCGCAATCGGGTTGATTATCTCACCCAATACCATGTTGGCAATGAAACTCAAAACAAACGCCACAAGTCCAACTGCCATACCATAAACTGCAAGCGGCTTGTATCCGCCCTGACGGCCAATTCGGTAGAACTCCCACAAGGCAAGCACATCGATTATGGCAAACAACACCGCAAACGTCCATTGGCTGTAGATAATGCCCGAAATGAGCACAACCAAAAAAACGATTCCAGTTATCAGCCGCTGCCAAAAATTACTCATTGTCGGTATTTTTAATGATAGACAAGGCTTGCTCCTCCTGCTCTGGCGACACATATATATAAATATCGCCAACCAAAAAAGAAGAGTCTCGCCGGTTTAGCACAATTGGGTCAAGACCTGCACTTTCCAAGAAACCGCGAATCATTTCGGCCTCGTAGGATTTATCCGTTGAATAAACCAATCGCCAGTCTTTATCCATTGTCTACATCTTTTGATTTGTCGCCACCGGAGGTTGCTGTCGCCGACTCAGTCTGCTGTGCGGTTGTTTCCTGCTCGGTGTTTGTTTTCTGCTGATGCTCGTAGTATGGAGTTTTGCCATTGGGGCGAGCTCCGAGAATCCGCTCAAGGTCTTCGGCAAACAGCACTTCGCGCTCGAGCAGCAAATTGGCCAGCTGATGGTGCTGTTCCTCATACTTCTCCAACACGCTTTTTGCCTTTGCATAGGCCTCGTCGATTATTAGTTTTGTCTCGCTGTCGATGATGCGGGCTGTTTCTTCGCTGTATGGTTTTGAGAAAGAATATTCCGACTGCCCCGACGAATCGTAGTACGACATATTGCCAACCTTCGGGCTCATTCCGTAGTAGCAGACCATTGAGTAGGCATGTTTGGTTGCGCGTTCAAGGTCGTTGAGAGCGCCTGTCGATATCCGGCCAAAGAAAAGCTCTTCGGCAGCGCGGCCGCCAAGCAGGGCAGCCATCTCTTCCATAAGTTGCTCTTTAGTTGTCAGCTGTCGCTCTTCAGGCAGATACCACGCCGCACCCAAAGCCTGGCCACGCGGCACAATTGTCACCTTGATGAGCGGATTTGCGTTTTCGAGCATCCAGCTCACCGTGGCATGACCAGCCTCATGATAAGCAATAGTCTTTTTCTCCTCAGCCGATATTATTTTGTTTTTCTTCTCGAGTCCGCCCACAATGCGGTCGATGGCATCCAGAAAATCCTGTTTTTCGACTTTCGGCTTGTCGTGACGGGCGGCAATAAGAGCGTCCT
>Ga0247610_10007199_pt1 | contig 11457 bp, 15 predicted proteins | sample 174DNAGHGhighgp2_FD_193483 | JGI IMG/M metagenome (GOLD analysis project Ga0247610, IMG submission 193483) | Sheep rumen microbial communities from Palmerston North, Manawatu-Wanganui, New Zealand - 1742 DNA GHGhigh gp2 | ecosystem: Host-associated > Mammals > Digestive system > Stomach > Rumen...
AGCTATCTCTATACATAATAGATTCCAAAGCCACATATACGGCAGTTTCAAGCATATCTGCCAATTCCTTATCTTCCTTTTTCAGTTGCTCATAATAAGTTGGCCCGAAATCTTCTTCATCCATACCTGATTTCCTAAGAGCTCTCTTATACATGTATTCTACCTGCTCTATCACATCATCGGGCAAGTCAATAGTGAAGTCTGGATTACTTTCTTTATTATTGATGTCGATACCTACTAATAGTTTTGCCATAATCGTTATTCTTTAAAAGTTTCACATACCCTGCGAAGTTAGCAGAAATAAACGAAAAAACACCGTTTTTATTCAAGTATTATCGTCCTCGTAGCGAAGTTGGCTTCTCAGCATTGCCAATACTATCATATCGCTATCTGCATCATCCATATTCTCACCACGTTTTACCACTTCCATGAAATATTCTTTGATACGTAGCCAGTCTATCTGCGATTTTTTCTGGTCTTTCACATCCTTTTGTCGAAAACTCAGCCACTCACCATGAAATGCAGGGCTGTATTGAATAGGACTTATCAGATAGTCGCCACGCAGCAAATGTATAAAACCATCAGCCTGGACTATATACACATCAAAGTATTCTGTCAGCCATTCTATAGTTTCTTGTTCCTGTATGTCAGACTTATCTTGTAGCGAAGTCTCGTCAATATAGACTATCTTCTTGACTTTTGGAGACTTCTTGGGTTTTAGTGGTCTTAGTTTCATAGGCTTTTTATATATTTACATATCATCCATCTCCAGAAAGGCTGCAAGCCATATATAGCCAACCAGAATCAGCCAATACCATGCAAAATGAATATAGACCAGATAGAAACTACCTACTACAATAGCACCACCTATCAAGACTTTCAATATGAAAGGGAATGGTTTCAATATATAGTGCATAATGCCTGCGACGAGACCACCTACGACCTCCTGAATAAATCCAAATATCTCACCTATGCCCTCTGTAATAGCGAAGACAAGCAGAATCAGACCACCAAAACCAAGTATCCATAGAATAGTCGAAATCATACTCAGAATATCTTTAAGTCTTTTCCTGTAATAATTGAAAGCGGTTTCACCATTCTACACAGAACAAGTCCCACTGCCACCAACAGTATCTTCACCCAGAAGTGGTCATTATAGAATACAAATCCAGCATAGACCAAGTATAGCGGACTGCATACAAGAGCCAAGGTTACGAGTAGAGTAAGTGCTGCTATCAGAACTTTCATTTCCAGTATCTTTCGTCGTATATATTAAAGTCACTCCGATATAAGTAGTCCATGTCCTCTTTATTGCTGAAAGTCAACACCAAAGGAATGTTCTTTAATCCGCAAAGTTGATTGTCTTTATTGGATTTCAAGGTATCTTCAATACGTCTCTTCGCATTCTCGTCTTTCAAATCTGAATAGTGATCAATCAGTAGCACAGAAGAAACATGTTGGTCGTCTTCGCTTTCTTGTTTCACCTGCTTTATCTGTTCAGGCGAGATATTACGATACCAACAAATGCTATCCATCTTTGCTAAGATACTATCTGACGTGTCTGTTTTGCAGTCAACATAAATCATTTCGATTCCACATTGTTTGAAAGAAATACCCAAAACGCTCTTGAAATCAAAGTCTTCTGGAACTTCTACAACGATAGGGCTTTTACTGATTAACTGACTGCCAACCCAACCACTTTTATTCAACCCAATCCTTTTTAGGACTTTAGGCAACGCCTTTTCAAAATCTATTGTTTCCATTGTCTATTTGATTCATAATTATATTGCAATAATAGCCAAAATATGTGGAGTAGCAGGTGCTGCAAGAGAAAGAGGCGCAAAAGCAAATGCTGCCATAAGTCCTAATAGAAGCATCCCGTCCTTTTTTGACAAATAGACTTCTTTCTTTTGACTTTCCATCTTTTTTCTTGCCAACTCCGGTGTCCATTTTAGTTTTGCCTGCGTATCTCGCTGAATTTGCTGCTCTCGCAAAATTCTCTTACGCTCTTGTGATTTAACTTTATTCATCATCGTATTCGTTAAATCTGCAACCTGTTTGTCAAGAGGCGTACCTCTAGGTATCTGTGAAAGGTATTCCATTGCCAAAAGCATTCCAGTCTTGTCTTGTGCAAGGTTCCATTCGTAGCGAGCCTTGTTCATATATTCGATGGAAGAATAATACAATAAGTCGCACATAGCTTGTGTAGCCATATTCGTTGCTTCGTCATATAGAGAACATGATGATGGTATTTGATTTAGCAGATGTACAACTTTCCCAAATTCTCCATTCTTCTCAAACACTTTAGCTGTTTCAATCATTTTTGGTGCCTGCTTCTCGTAATACCCATTCATGTGAATAGTGGCTTTTCTCAGCAGCGGTATTAATTCCTCCGAAAGATTCATATGTGAAATAGCATTTAGGTAAGATCCACGTTCGCTTCTACCATGACCTATACTGGAAATTATAGTTGAAGCTAATTTCAAATCTTCCGAAACATTTATAATGTCTATATTGAGTATGGCTTCGGACTCAAAGCGACGACGACCATCTTGACCAGTATTTACAAGTTTGGTTTGTTTGGCACGTACAATAATATATGCATCTGTCATATTGGACTCATCGAAATAATGTTCTTGCCAAACTGCTTCAGCAATCAATGATTTAAGTGAGTCGCAAACAGAACGCGGATTCTCTTGAGAATATAAATGTACATAGCCAAAGTGAATGGGGTTGTCGCCCTTGGACGATTTTGCTTCTGAAAGTTCTTGCGCTGTTAAACGTGCTGGTTTCGAAGTCTGAGCGTGGAGGTTCTGCTCAGAGAAAAATGCCAGAATAAAAAAAACTACAATCTTCGTCATAGTCAACTTTGTTAATCAACTTTTCTCATTCCGAAACGCTCGTAATTATTTAGATGGCTTGCTAATTTATAGAACAACGCAAAGAACAAAGCATCAGAATGGGTCACATCAGTTAATTTGTGATCGTTTCCATGATTGGCATAATATTCATTGTCTCTGTAATAAAAATTACCATCCCATGATGAGAGGATATGTACCATTCTTGCTATTTTGTAGGAAGTTGGCAAAGACATATCATCGGAATGCGAGAAACGAATGTCGTCAAAACTTATCGTGAAAGCAGTTGACATGCTATGATAGTTCTTTAACTTCTTCTGGTAGCTAAAATTGCTGTCGTCTACTTTCTTTAAAGTTGTCTTTTGTATTCCTCCTAGCGTTAATCTGTCTTCTTTCCCATGTGACCTGTAATATACCTGTATTCGTTCTTCCGCAGGCTTAGTATAATTCTGAACGCCATACTTCGCACTTATCATGCCTGCACCTTTATACTTGGGAATTTCTATTCTCTCAGAGGGCCAGTCACCTATGTAAAGATACTTCTTCCCACCTAATTCTTTAACTTCAACAGGGACAAGTCCGCGATTTTCCACAATAATAGTAATGGAAGATGGTGATAAATTTATGGTCAAGTTGTTCGTCGTGAAAGTTACCACATTGCCTTTACACGTTAATCTCTCTATTATAGGCTTTGCACGTTCATATAAATAGTCTTCAAATCCCAAAAAGAGTTGATCCTCAATAGTCATATCATTATATAAACTACTATAAGTTTCTTCTTTGGGCTTTTCTGGATACATAGCAGAGTTCCACAAAAAAGGTTTCCATTTGTGAAGAAATCCTGATTCGACAGAGTAACCTGTCACTCTTTTCATTTCAGATGGTGTATATGACACATGAAAATTTGCACCATTGTGTGGTGAAGCAATAATATTGGACATTCTGGAATTAACTGGCCGTTCAATATCAGAGATGTTATATTTATTGATATTGTCAGTTAAATATGCCTCTCTAAACAGATATTCACATAGCTCTATATACCTTTTCTGTATTTCTAATTTGTACTTGCTTGTACTAAGATATGGTTTAACGACTTTAAACCATACATTATATACCATACCTCTGTTAGTTTGCAGGGCTTCTTTATCCACCACTTCTATCTTGAAATTGCTGCATTGGGATATATTATCCTTCGTATTGAAATCCACTACCGCTCGAATAGCTTCTGCAACTCCTTCGCTGAGCATATCCCATTTCTCTCTTCTCAAATCAGCAGCTTCATCCTCTTTGTCCTCAACAAATTCTTTACCGTCAAACGAGATAGAATTATTATTTTTAATCTGACTATAGGAATCGACTAATGGAGCAAAACTCAGAAAAGCTATAATAATCAGAGCTGCACAATCGTATTTTTTATCACATGTTGTTTTCATAATTATACTATCATTTGCCTTTAGACATCATAATGGCTTTATTCATTAATTCAGTCGCACGCTCAATATCCAACTACCACCAACTAGACTTTCACCCAAAAAGGGTCATTATAGAACACAATACCCGCGTAAACCAAATAGAGCGGACTACACACCAAAGCTATTGTGAGTAGCAAAGTAAGAGATGCGATAAGTAGTCTCATCACCAATAGTTTTCGTTGATAATTATTGCAGACCTGAGAAAGATTATTCCCTATAGCCCATTGACATAGCTTTGCTCATTAACTCTGATGCACGATCTAAATCTTTATCTACGACATTAATAATTCCGCTTTTATAACAGCAACCTAAACGATATATGCATTTGGCATCTCCGAGTTCTGCTCCTTTTTTATATAGTTCAAACATCTTCTTGTAATCTCGCTCAATGCCTTCTCCTCTCATATAGCAATAAGCTAGATTTGCAAAAGCCTTAGCATATCCACAATCAACAGACTTTTTTAGCCAGTAAACAGCCATTTCTTTATCGACTTTAATACCTTTACCTTCCATATAACAAAATGCAAGGTTGTCCATTGCGACAGCATTACCCAAAGAGGCAGATTTTGAGATAAGCTGTATAGCTTCGTCTATTCTACCTTTATCAAAATAGATTTGTGATAATCCAACCATAGCATTAGGCTCTCCTTGTTGAACTGCCATTTGATACCATTTTTCTGCTTCTGGCATATTTTTAGGCATCCCTGAACCATAATAATATGCATTACCGATTTCATTTTCTGCCTGAGGATGTCCCTGAACAGCAGCTTTCATAAAATACTGAATGGCTTTCTCAATATCACGCTGGAACATTCCCATATGGCCACAATATAATAGTCCCATTGAGAACTGTGCATTTGCCAAACCTCCATCGGCAGCTTTTCTAAGCCATTTTATACTTTCTTGATAGTTCTGTTCCACCCCTTTACCAGCAAAATACATGTCCGATAAAGTACCTTGAGCAATTACGTCTCCAGACTCTGCTTTCATTATAAGTTCGTCTATTTCGGATTTTACATTATTTTGTGCTGACTGATTTGGAGTTTCATCTTTACTCTTTGAATTAAAAATATTTGAAAAGAATCCCATGTTATTATACTTTTTTATTATTACTTTTAACTAACTCTATTTGCCTCATTACAAGCATTACGAGAAGTGTGAATCCCAACAAAAACAGGAGAAGAGCAATGTCCCATCTTACATCACCAAACGCATAACCGAGCTGATTCCGAATATTAGAATTTATCGGTATGCAATTTTCTTGTGTTCCCTCAAATGTAAGAAAGAGAGATGAACAACAAATGTATATTGTTGTCATTTGTAAGAAAATACATTTGCCATGTGATTGGCACATGTATACTATTAACAATGCGGATACAGGAGAAAGCCCCAATATAGCCATAAAATTAACGGAACACCCATACAAAAACAAAAGTAATTGTAAGATTGTTGCTAATCCCATAAGCGGAATACTATACTTAAGCAAATCAGCGACTATTGCTTTTTCTCTTCTGTACTTCATGATTAACGGAGTTCACGGTTATCATAACTGCTACAATAAGTATTTTAGCACATATGGCGCAATCTCGAATTATTATACAGATAGAGCCTTACCATTTTAATAAATCTCTGTCATTAGTACAGCCCCCTCCACCTATATCTGAACACATGTCGCAACCAAACAGGTTACCAAGAGAGAGCCACACCATCTTAATGAACAAGACAAGACAAGCCAATACAGCAAGTCCAATTATTACACCAAATAACAAACTAAACATAATGTTATTATTATTTTAGGCTGTCCTTCAGTCCCTTCCCAGACGTTATTATTGGAAAACATGCAGAAACGGAAGTCTCATGCACCAAAAGCGTGGAACCCTCACTGTTGCCCGTTCCACATCTGAGGCCTTCGAACTTGCCCTTGTCTTGAACCGAGCAACGAAGACCCCACGCCGTATGTATATACTGCGCCACATATACCAAATAAGATATAATATGGACATCATATTACATACCCATGAACATCTACCGTTGCCATGTTCTGAAGACAAATTGGAGTGTTCGAAGTTCCAGATGTCAAAACACAGCGCCAATAAACGCTTTTACCACTATGTTAGCCCTCTACCAACCGCCACTTTTAAGTGGCTTCGGCGCGGAGCTTGCAAAACTATACACCTAAAGGCATACAATTATGCCATGCAAATTTAGTCATTAATCTTTGATTATTTCGCATTTATATGTTTTATTTAAGAAAGATTATACATAACGGGCAACTTTCCGCACTGTATTGACCGAGTGTCCCGTAAGTTTGCTGACTTCTCGCAGACTAAGTCCCTTTCTTAGTAACTTGATTTCCTGGCTATATTGTTGTCTCATCTGATCTTCACTCTTAGTGTATCCCTGTTTGCGACCAACGACACCGCCCTGCTCTCTGAAGTTCTTATATCCGCTATTCATACGTTCACGGATAGTCTTTCTTTCCATTCTGGCAATCTCAGCAAGGATGGTAATAAGAAACTGAGACATGGCGTTGACTTTGCCTTCTTCATTCAGAGTCTCAATATTATAGTTCTGAATGTACAAAGACACCTTCATGTCGTTCAAAGTTTCGATGACTTGTAAGACTTGCAGGGTGTCACGCCCCAATCTGCTCAGTTCTGTCACCAACACCTTATCAATATGATGTGCTTTGATATAGTCTATCATTCTGCTAAGTTCTTTTCGCTCAGCATTCTTTTTGGCACCGCTTATCTTCTCTGTAAAAACAGAACGGACCGACCAACCTCGCTGTTTGCAAGTATCAGTCAGTTCGTTTACTTGTCTATCATAGTCCTGTATCAATGTTGACACACGACCGAATATTACTACGTCCATACTCTTTGCTTTTATCTGTTTAACTTCTACAAGCAAAGATAGCAGATTATATTGATACAATGAGGCGCAGCAATATATAAGGAGTGATATTTCAGTAATAATTAGCGTTTATCTATATCTGGCAAGAAGTCAAAGCCCAGTTTTTCAACTACCGATGACAATGTCTCAGGTAGGAACTCTGCATAAACCTTTTCTGTTACACCGGTTGAAGTATGACCTAATAATCGACTAATCTCACTGATGTCTGCACCATTGGCCAAAGCCAAAACGGCCCAAGTATGTCTGGCGACATGAAAAGTGAGCTCCATCTTCCAGCCTAATTCCTTTGAAATGGCTTTCAGCGCAGTATTTATGGTGTTATTCCATGAGTTGCGTCTCATATAGAGTGCCTCACTGTCTGTCAAATCAAAATCTTCGCTCAACAAGTCAAACACATAGACTTTGTTTCTTCCTTTCCATTTATCAAGAATACGGATAACGGGCTCGCTTAATGGGATAGTGTTTCTGTTTCGAGTCTTCACCTGGACTTTCTTTATTTCTTTCTTCTGGAAGTCGATGTCTTTCCACCTGAGAGTCATAACATCAACAAGGCGCAAACCGCACGCATGGAAGGAAAAGAGAAACATTTCAAGGAATTCTTTACGGCGTGGCTGTGTGATTGTATCGTACTTCTCTACTAACTGTTTCAGTTCTTCACGCTTCAGGTAGCGGATAGTCCGATCGTCTGTCTCTAAATTGTCTTCCTCTTTCAGGTATAAGTCCCGAATACTTGCATTGACATCCTTGGAAAGATACCCCAATCTTGCAGCCTGTTCACATGCACTTAGGATAGGAGTAAGACATTTGTTTACCGTTGTAGTCTTCTTTCTATTCTTTAATCGCCATAAGCGGAATTCACACACAAGACTCTCAGTAATCTCACCCACATAGATTAATTCATTGTCTGTCCCATGTGTGCCCTTGTTTGTCATTAGAAGAAATTCTGAAAACTTATTCAAGTAAGAGATTTGGTTTTTATAAGAGCTTACACCAATCTTTCCTTTGTCATACTTGCTTTTGATAAGATCCTTGGCAAATTCAACAAAGTCCTTACCACTATCAGGTCGCAACAGCTCGAAGTTTTCATCTAGAAAGGCACGAATCACATCACCCGTAATATGACCATTCTTCTCATAGTATAGCACAATCTTGGCATCTATATCTGCCAAGCGTTTATGCAGCACATTATTGTAGTATTTATAGTCTAAGTCTGTAGTAGTACGTATCTCGCCAATTCCACCATAGCCCTTTTCATTCCAGTCTTTAGAGAAGACTGTGACTTCTGTAGTCTTACGCATAGAGTCTGCTTGCCAGTTGTATTCGATGTAAACGGGGTATCTCTTACCTGGCTGCAACTCTTTAGGAGTGCGCAGTTTCAATTTGCCTTTTGGATAGTTTCTTGCTGTTCTTCCCATATTTAATTACTTTATTAGTTTTAATGTATCAGCAAATATACAAGATATTGGTCATTTTGTCTTCTTTTAAAGGCTAAAAAAGACTTTTGGGATCGGTTGATTTGACCTTATAAGGCAGAAAAAAGCTGCATGGAAAGATTATGGAGCTTTTCCAGGCAGAAAAGCATTGTAGTATTAGTAGTCTATGTCTGGAGTAGTGCGTGTCTTGCCTATTCCACCATTGCTCTTTTCATTCTAGTCTTTATGATATGTCTATACTTGTTTTGAAAATTAAATGATCACCTACGGAAAGTCTTTCAAAAATACAGATTATTGATCATTTTATTTTCATTTTGAGGCTAAATTTCATTTTTTGATCATTTTATTTGGCCTAAAATGGCCGAAAAAAGCAACATGGAAAATCTTGGTGATTTATCCATGCTGCTTATTTTCAATTAGTTACGCTTTTCTAAGCCGAATTAAATGATCAATACTCATCCTCGTTGAACAGGAAGTCTTCCTTCGTGGGATAGTCGGGCCAGATATCCTCGATACTGTCGTAAATGTCACCCTCGTCTTCTATTTCCTGAAGATTCTCAAGCACTTCGAGGGGAGCACCGGAACGTATAGCATAGTCAATCAGTTCATCCTTGGTGGCAGGCCAAGGAGCATCTTCCAATTTTGAAGCCAATTCTAGAGTCCAATACATATTCGTAGTTTTTAATTGTTAGGTTTCCTTTAAATTGGGCGCAAAAGTACTAAATAATTTTCTATCTGCAAGGTTTTTGCCATATAATTTCTTGCTGTCCTGCGTTAAAATTTATTTTTTTAGCCAAAACAAACAGATAATCACTCAGTCGATTGACATATTGGATGATTTCGGAACCTACCACAGCCACATCGGCCAGCTCATCGATACGTCGCTCGGCACGTCGGCAGACGGTACGGCAGACGTGACACTGGGCTGCAGCAACGGTACCACCTGGCAGGATGAAGCCTTGTGGCTCCGGCAGGAGAGCCAGCACCTCGTCAACGCGCTGCTCCAGCCGTTCTGTCTCGCCCTCGGGGAGAACGGCTGAGGGGTAGAGTGGAGTCTGACTCTGATCGGTAGCCAGATGGGAACCAACGATAAAAAGGTTGCTCTGTGTGCGAAGCAGGAGCTGGCGGTCATCATCGTCCTGTGGAAGATGAGCTACGAGGAGTCCGATATGCGAGCATAGCTCGTCGACGGTGCCATAGGCCTCCAGCCTTACGTCGCTCTTCTTGATACGCACGCCTCCCACCAGACTGGTCATGCCTTTGTCGCCTGTGCGGGTATAGATTTTTGTTAACTTCATAGGGAAGAGATTTAAAAGTTAAAAAGTTAAAAGTTGACAATCAGAAGTTAATGATGTAGTTCTGTTTGGGGCGTTTTGGGTCGAACATCACGATGCCACAGTAATACAGGTCGAAGGTGACGGTGACTCTGGGGTCGTGCTCTATACAGTGCCAGTATTCCGGATAGCGATAGATATCCTGAAACACTACAACCGACTGGTCATTGCATTCCTGAAACAGACGATGATAGTCTGTCTGGACAGACACCACAGCCAGTTCCACATCCTTTGCCTCGTCGACTATCCTTGCTTTCAGACAGCCAGCCTGAAGGTATCGCTGACACCCCACCCAATCCACTATTGTATGCGGCTGTCGTTCGTTGGCCAGTCGGAAATAAAGGTGTCCCAGTTTGCGCTGCAGCCAGTTGTCAACAGGCTTGTCAAGCTGCTCGTAGGCATAATACGGCCAGTGTTCGTTGATGACGTAGCGCACGAAGCGATAGTCGGTGGGCGACTGTATGCCGAACCCCCTACAATGCGTCAGCCTGCTGAGCCAAACCAGTGCCTGTCTGAACCTGTTCATACCCTTTTTCCTATAATTTTTGGCAAAGTTACAAATTAATTCATAATTATTTTATATTTTTGCACGAAAATTTCATACGATGAACATAGAAAAGATAAAGGTCATTGCTTTTGATGCCGATGACACGTTGTGGGACTGTCAGGGATACTTCGAAGAGGTGGAGGAGCACCTGTATAGTCTGATAGCCCCCTATTGTGAGAATCCGAAGCAGGAACTCTTCAAGACCGAATCAGGCAACATGGCCGACTTGGGCTATGGCTGCAAGGCATTCACCATCAGCATCTTGGAGACCGCGATGCGCGTGGCAGGCAATGAGCTTCCCATCAGTCAATTGAACGACCTTCTAAAGGACTGCAAGCACCTGCTCCATCTGCCTGCCACCCCTTTGCCAGGCGTAGAAGAAACATTGAGGAAGTTGAGATGGAAGATGGAAGATGGAAGATGGAAGATGGTGTGTTTTACGAAGGGCGAACTACAAGATCAGGAGAACAAGTTGAAACGTTCAGGACTCTTGAAGTATTTCGACGATGTAGAGATCACATCCGACAAGACCCAGCGCGAGTTTTTGGCTCTGTGCGAACATCAGCAGATTCATCCTTCACAGCTGCTGATGGTGGGCAATTCGTTGAAGAGTGACTGTGCACCAGCCCTCGCCGTAGGTGCCTGGGCCATCCATATTCCCTTCCACGTCACGTGGCAGTTAGAGCATTTCGATGATATAGACCACGACCGACTGATAAAAATTGAGAAATTCAGCGATCTGCTCAAGATTCTTTGAAGTACATTTTGAAAAGGCATGAAAGGGCTATTTGATATTATGAACTGAACTTTCCCACCCTTTTTAACGACCACAGATTACACAGATGTCACTCTAAGTTTGCAGCGTCTAAGAAAAAGATAGTATAAATCTTGCTTAGTAAG
>Ga0247610_10007200_pt1 | contig 11456 bp, 6 predicted proteins | sample 174DNAGHGhighgp2_FD_193483 | JGI IMG/M metagenome (GOLD analysis project Ga0247610, IMG submission 193483) | Sheep rumen microbial communities from Palmerston North, Manawatu-Wanganui, New Zealand - 1742 DNA GHGhigh gp2 | ecosystem: Host-associated > Mammals > Digestive system > Stomach > Rumen ...
ACCTGGCGCCACTGCATGCTACCATCGTAAGAAATGGAGAAGTTACGCTCACCGGCCTTCTTACCGCTCTTGGTGGTGATGACGATGACACCGTTGGCAGCACGGCTACCGTAGATGGCAGTAGCGGCGGCGCCCTTCAACACGGTCATCGACTCAATGTCGTTGGGGTTGACGTTAGAGATACCACCAAAGGCCTCCTGATGACCCTGCGACAGCGAAGAAGTCTGCTGGAGGGGTACACCGTCGACGATGTAAAGGGGTTGGTTGTTACCATTGATGGAGCTGAAACCACGGATAATCACCGAGTTGGCAGTACCAGGGTCGGCAGAACTGGCACTGATCTGCACACCGGCCACCTTACCGGCCAGGGCCGAGGTGACATCGTTCAGCTTACCAACGGTCAGTTCATCGTCCTTCAGGGTCTGTGCCGAATAACCCAGCGTCTTCTGCTGACGCGAGATACCCATAGCAGTGACCACAATCTCATCCAGATTGGTATCGCCGTTGCGGAGGACGATACGCATCTGCGGGCGAGCACTCACTTCCAGCGTCTCCATACCCACGTAAGTGAAGCGGAGCTGAGACTTACCCTGAGGAACGGTCAGCGAGAAGCGACCGTCAGCACCTGTCACGGTTCCTACGTTCGTACCTACGACAAGAACAGACACACCAACCACCGGTTGATTGTCTTCCTGAGATACTACGATACCCGTAACTTTCGTTTGAGCCGTCGCTGAAAGCACTGTTAGCAGCAGCGCGGCCAAAAACATTGTTAGTCTTTTCATAAAATCTCTCTCGTTTTGTTGTTATTATTATATAAATATGTGAATTATTGCCATAACTCTAACGTATTCTCTTACAAATTGGCGCAAATGTACGACTAATTTTTCAATTAGACAAGTAAAATTATAAAAAAATAACAACTGGGCGCAATTTTCTTGCGCCCAGTCAATTTGATTATACGGAAAGAATGGTTTACCTCAGCACATATTGCAGGTTCTTCGGATTCTGCAGATTCTTCACGCCTTTGGCACGAAGGGGCTTGTGACTCTTGGAGGGCTTGACAGCGGTCTTGCCGCGCACGCCATCGGGTTCTGCCGCATATTTCTCCATCTGGGGAAAATAATATCTCACAAGGAATCCTGCAACGTTATCCTCGGTCAGGCCCTCACTCGTCGCAGCCATGATGGCCCAGGCATCGATATCATTTTCCTCGTCCATCTGGCCTCCCCAGTAGATAGAAGAATAGACATTGCCTTCTTCGTCTTCTTCTACGACGAACTCACCAACAGAGTAGAGTTTATCCACGCCCGACCATGAGCCGGATGCAGTCATCCATACCCAATAGAGGAAATAGGGGCCATAAGTACTGACAAACGTTGTGGAAGGTCCAGCCAGAAGTACATTGTTCTCCTGATCAAGAGCAACAGGTATAGAGTACATGGTATTCTCATCCGGGTGCAGCGACATGACCTGTTCCTCCAGATTGAGAACAGCCAACATGCCATCCCAGTCATTGGTTTTGGCATCAAAATACCAGAACATGTAATAATCGGAAGCCACTTCCTGCAGGAAGTTGTACTGGGCGATGAAAATGGGCTCTGTCTCGTTTCCGCTCTTCACGAAGAGATGTCCCGAGCGGAGCAGACCTTCCTTATTGGCAGCGATGGAGACGGTAAGCACAGAATCGTTCTTCCACTTCGCACCAATCCAGTCAACATCTCTCGACAGGCTCACTTTCTTACTGTGAAGGATTTTCACATCGAAGTTCTGTGCCTTGTTGTCTTTGCACTCAAGCTGACTTTCGGTCACCTCGAAGACCATAGGACGCTGTAAGACAGTGATGGTGTCGGAATATTCAGAACTCTTCACAACCACCTTACCGGAACGCGCCTTCTTGTCGAAATTCTCAGCCACCTTCAAGGTCAAGCTGGTTCCCTCAAGCGTAGCAGCAATCCACTCATCAAGCGAAGTCACCGTACCAGGCAGAGAATTGGAGAAATTCATTTCAAGCACATTCTCCATATCATCCACTTCGTAGTTCAAGCCTTCGGTCACACCATAGGCAAGACCTTTCTGGGTAGCCGTCACCTTGGCGGTCTTGCCACCAGCAGCAAGCGTAATCTGTGCAGAACGGCCGCTGAGCGAGGGGTTCTCCTGGGCAGTCACCGTAACGGTGTTGCCACTGACAGAAACTGCCAGCCACTGGGCTGCTGTAGAAGCCGTAAGTGCCTCAGAGCCTTTGACTGTAATCGTACCTGTACCTCCAGCAGTCTCGAAGAGCACATTGTTGGAAACAATCTCCAGCGGTTCTACCGGTGTGTATGTGGCGTCATCTTCGCCGCAGGACGTGACCATTGTCACGCCTGCAAGCAAAAGGATAAAGCTGAATATCTTTTTCATAATCATATACCTTTTCAGTTATTTGTTTGTCTTCTTCTGCATCGTCACATTATGCATCTTCTCCAGATAACCGGCTGCAGTGCTGCTGGAAATCTCTTCGGATGTGTAAGCATAGAGCCAGATGCTGAGGGGTACTGTGGGATCATCGTCGAAGATACCGTGCCACATACCGTGAGTACCGTTCTCGTCGTGAGAGATGGTGAGCTCGGCGAAGTAACCGGTATTGTAACCCGTCCAGTAGTTCTCTACAGAATCCAGGAAGATAGGAGCAATGAAGTAACGACCTTTATAGTTACCACAGATCACACTGCTTTCCCAGAGGAAGGTCATTGTCTTGCTATCGTACGTAATGGGTGCAACGATTTCGTAGGTCGGGAAAGCAATCTTGAAGTAGAGTGCATCGCCATCCTGGAAGAGTGAAGCATCCACCGTGAACTTCTCGTCGGCATCCTCGTATGTCAGGACGTAGTCGCCCAGGATGTCCTTCTCGAACTCTGCCTGAGATATGGTGATGGAACCCTTCAGACCACCCACCTCAATCTGGATGTTACCTGAGCGCATCTCGCCCGTAGCGTTCTCATCAACATTGATGGTGAGGGTGCTGCCGCTGGTGCTTACCTTGATCCAGTCAACTTCTGGCGTAAAGGTGAACTGTTCGAGTTTGTTGATGGTGTACGACACCGTAGCTGCATTGTCGTCGAAGGCAATCGTAGAACCTGTTACCTTGATAATGGTAGCCGGTGAAAGAATACCTGCCAACACCACGTCAGTAGCACCTTCATCTGTGCAAGTCAAGGTCACGGCATCGTTACTGTATTCCAGCTGGTAGATGCTCTTGCCACCAATCTCAACGGGCTGGTAGAAGCGGATACCTTTGTCGTAGAACACATAGGGAGCTGAGAAAGCCGTGTCGGGCGTTTCTATGTCCATGTGGTGGTCTTCATCCTTCAGGGTAAGACTCATATTGACATCAGCTGTACCAATCTTACCTTTAGCACCCACGATAGGCAGGTCAGCCTGCAGGCTCACCACGTCGTTCATATATTCCTCGGCAGAACGCTGCAGGGGATACATATACATCGTGTTGCCAGAGCGCTTACCTTTCAAGGTCACCTTCTGAGGGGTAGCCTCCATGATGATGAGCTCGAAGTCACCATCGTAGGCCTCGTAGCCGCCCGAGCTGCCCCAAGGTGTGGCAAAATAGTGAAGCACTTCATTATAGGTATCGAAAGTGAGGACGGGACCATCGTCGCCCACAAGCTTATAGAGGCTGGTATGGGACTTCTCATCACCGTTCAGTTCTGAGCGCACTTCCACGTTCTGTCCGTCAAACTTCAAGGTATAGACGTAGCCGCCATAGCTCTGCTCGCGGTCGGGATAGTAGTCCAGCACCCAGCCGTTGGCAGCACCTGTCAGCACGTCATTCGCATTCTTCAGATAATTGGCCATACGTGCCGATGCGGTCTCGTCGAACACGTCCTCCTGATCCTTCAGACACGACTGGAGCATCAGTGAAGGAAGCGCCAATAGCAGAAATACAAATATCTTCTTCATATACTTCTTCATTATCATTTTTCAATTATCAATTAAAGCGAAATGTCATCAAGATCCACCTTTCCGCTCACCAGGTTAGCCTGACGGGTCAGGATGCAGTCACGCAGTTCATCAATGTCGATGTTCCACGTCTCACTCATGTAGGCACGGACAATGTCGAGCTTCTGCTCAATGAGCACACGGCCCGAGGTTGTCTGATCGGGATCCTGACTCCACGTTCCCTCAGCGTTCTTCAGCATTACTTCCCACTCATCAGGAGTGTGAGTGATGTACTCAGAAAGCATTTCGGCAAAGTCCTCCTTCGGTTCGGTCTGGGCATAGGCAGAGATAAAACCACGCTTCGGAAAAGCTGTATTGTAAGGTTCAGAGAACTGGCTGTCGTTGACGTATGAGGAACCCGTCACCTCCTGGAACGAGGTAGGGAAGTCGCGCGTCTGGTTCAGAATGTGAGTGAACTCATGATGGATGGTCTTGACGTAATAGTGGTTGATGTTGTCGGCCAATGTGCTTTTATCACCCCATGTACCATCAAGCACAGCATCCAGGTAGTTGATACCAGCCAGCAGAATCTTCTTGCCTCCCTCGGCGGTACCGAGGATGTAAGAACCGTTGTTACGATATTCCCACTCACCTATCAGGTAGAACATCTTGGGGAAGTTGGCACGGGTAAACTCAATGCCAGCCACCTCATCGTAGGTCTCCATGCAAAGGTACTTCAGGATATGTGCCATCTTAATGGCATTATCCATGTTGGCAGGAACCGTATAGTAGTTGTAGTCGCTCTCAATCTCCTCATAACGATACTTGAAATCGATATTGTAGGGATTCACAAAATTCACCTCCAGCCACTTGTCGAAGTCATTCTGCACGTAACTGTCAGCCACGATCACGCTTTCCGGCTTGATCTCGTCCTTCTCGCAGGAAGTGAGTACAAAGCCCATCAGCATCATCGGAAGTACATATAATATATTCTTTTTCATATACTCAATCCTTTAACATGTATTGTTCGTCAATAAGCTGACCTCCGCCATTGTCAGAGGTTGCGCGAGGGTTAGGCTCGTAGCCTGCATCCTTTACTTTCATAGGTATCTGGATGGCGCGGCGCAGGTCGTCCACCTCCAGCCAGTCAGTAATCTCCTTGGGCTTGCCGCTGCTGTCCATCACACGGCGGGGAATACGAATGCCCCAGCGCTTGATGTCGAACCAGCGCTTGCCTTCGTGCAGGGTCTCCACACGACGCATGGCCAGCAGGGCCTGGATCATGCTCTCTTGGATAGAGCCTTCTTCATCAATAGTAAACTTCGGGTGCAAGTGCTTCTTCAACGTGGAAAGTGTACCCTCATCAGTACCCACAGTAATCACCGAGTCTTTCTTGGACTTCGTTTGGATGATAGCACCCTGTGCATTCCTCACATAGTTCTGAGTGTAGGAATACTGAACCTTATCCATCTTTTCCGTAATAGACTCGGGAGTCAGGGTCAGTCCTTCCCTATCGGCAGTACGGCTGATGTTCTGCATCCATACAGTCATGTCTGCGGCAGCACGGTCATAGTCACCCAGCATGATGTAAGCCTCGGCACGGTTCAGCAGTACCTCGTCGCCAGTGAATGCATTGTATACAGTATGACTGTAACCGATGTTAGCCACAGGGTCGGTTTTCTCAAACAGATAAGGCAGACGCCAGGTCACCCATGTATTGAGGTTGGTACCCGAATAACGAACCACCTGGAAATAGTAGGTCTGATAACCTGACTGATCTGAGGGAATGGTTTCCTTCCACAGGGCATTGGCTATAGCATCGATGTCTTCGTTGCCACCGATGTAGGCATTGTGCGAATAACGCTTACCTGTGTAATAAGGACCGAAGTTGACGGGCTGTTTGGAGTACGAAGTCATCAGCAGGAGGTTGCACTTCAGGGTAGCCTCGATATTGTGCTGGGCTACAGGCTCGAAGTCACGGGTCATAGCTCCTATGGTCTGGTAGTCGCGCAACATTGCACGCGGATTGCTTCCCAACACAACGTTGGCACACTCAACAGCCTTGTCATACTTTTCATAATACAGATAGAAGCGAGTGGCAAAGGCGTATGCTGCCAGCTTATTGAAGTGGTACTTAGGCGCTGTGAAATAGCTGTCACCCACATTGGGCAAAGCTGCTTCAAGGTCAGCCTGGATATGAGCATAGTTCTGATGCACCGTCTCACGCTGATACTGAGGATTCAGCTCTTTTTCCGACTCTGTGACATAAGACACGCCCAGGGCCGATGTATTGTTGACATCATAGTGAGGAGCAAAGAGGTTCACCAGCATGAAGTGAGCATATGCACGACACAGCAGTGCCTCAGCCTCCATCTCCTTCTGTGTCTTGGTGATGGCACCACCCATCGACTCCAGGCCTTCCAGGGCAAGGTTCGCAGTCTCAACACACTGGTAGAGATCCATCCAGTATGACTCAGGATCCTGGTTGTCAGTCTCGGTCACATCCGTCCAGCTATACAGCTGGTCGATGAAGCGGTCGGAATAGGGGTTGTTGGCACCCATATCGTCCACATTGTCCGAAGCATACTCAGTGAATGCCATGTGGTCGTGGGTGGGATAGGCGGCAACAAGCAGTCGCTGAATCTTTTCCTCGGTGTTGGCCTCCGTTCGGTTGTCAGGCAGCTTGTCGAGGAAATCGTTGCAGGATGTCAGGCCTAAGCCCATAGCCACCGCAATGATTGAAATTCCTATATATTTCTTCATAATAATCTCGTATATTTACTGTTTTACTTATTTACCTTTTTCCTTTCTTAGATTCCCACACGGAGGGTCAGTGTGAACTGCTTAGGCAGAGGCACTGCCACACCACCGGTATTGAAGAACTCAGGATCCTGACCGTTCAGTTTCTTGTCGGCATAGATAAGGAACAGGTTCGTAGCCTGCAGCTTCAGCGAGAGGTTGTTCACCCTCAGCGGGTCGGTAATGGTCTTCGGGAACTCGTAGCCCAGCGAAACCTCCTTCATGCGGATGAAGTCACCCTTGGCCACACGCTCAGTAGAATAGTTGTAGGCGTTGTAGGCATAGCTCAGGTCAGAGTCGTTCCTGTTCTGACGCTTCGAAGCAATCACAGGGATGGTGGTCTTCTCCTCGTCGCCAGGCACCACCCAACGGTTGGCAAACTCCTTAGGCATGGAGTTCAGGTCGTTGTATTGGTTCTTGAACACCGGGTCAAGACGCACTACATTGCCGAATGAATAAGTGATGAACACGTTCAGGCTCAAGCCCTTGTACTTGAACAGGTTGCCAAACGAACCCACATCGGTAGGATCGACAGAGCCGCTGTACTCCAGGAAGCCCATCTTTTCCTTCTCACGGGTCTGGAAATAGATACCCGTAGAGGTAATCTCACCGTCCTGGTCGAGGAACAGAGGCAGACCCTCATCGGTCAGCCCACGGAAAGGAATGCTGAACAGCGAACGGACGGGATAGCCCTCCATAGCGAAGCCCTGGCCTGTAATGAGGTCGATGACACGCTGGTTGTTCTCCAGCTCAGTCACCTCGTTGTGCGTGTGAGAATAAATAAAGTTTGTGGTCCAGCTGAAGTCCTTCGTCTTCACGTTGGTCGTGGTAAGGCTCAGCTCCACACCATTCGACTTCATCGAAGCCACGTTACCGTACTTCTCACCACCCATCTGGGTGTTCACGATACCAATCAGGTCATAGTTGTTACGCTTGTACCAGTCGAACTCAAAGTTGATGCGGTTGTCGAAGAAGCCAAACTGTACGCCAAGGTTCAGCTCATGCTTCTTCTCGAAAGTCAGTTCACCGTTGGCACGGTCGCTCTCTTCGAGTCCGCTCTCACGTACACCAGTGAAGGGACGCCAGGGGATATAACTCTTGATGACCGGCAGCGAATTGGTAACCCAGCTGGGACCGCTCTCAGCAGTCAGCGAATAAGATGCCTTCAGCGTAGCATGGCTCAGTGTGTTGTGGAACACATTCTCGAACCAAGGCTCCTCGTGGGCATTCCAAGCACCCGACACGTTCCATGTGGGCAGCCAACGCGAAGAGCGGCTCTTACCCAGCTTGTTGGAACCCTCGTAACGGATGGTACCGTTCAAGGTATAGCGTCCCTTATAAGAATAGGTGGCGGTGCCGAAGAAGGCAGCACGACGCTCGTGGGTGTTCTCCAGCTTGAAGTACTGAGTGTTTTCCTCTGCACCCTTCTTGAACACCTCATAGGCATAGTTAGCTATCTCACCCAGCGAGTACTGCATGCCCCAACCACGGAACCAGTCGTAGGTGCGGTCAATGTTGTTCACCTCCATACCACCATACAGGTTCACAATGTGATCGTTGGCAAATACATCGTTATACGAAGCTGTTGCACGGAAGTCCCATGCACTCATCTTGTTCGTCGTCTTGTTGTAGATACCACCATTGGGAAGCACCGTGATAGGCAGTGCGTATGGGTTATCAGGATCCGTATAGAGGAAGGGGTTATTGCTACGGATGGTCGAGGTAGGCATAGCCCGGTAGGCCATAGCCTGGTTCGAGTCATCCAGGATGGAGTGGTTCTGAGTGGCCTGGTTGTACTTCACGGCACCCAGGGCAGCCAGTTCCACCTTCTGGATGGGCTTCCAGCGAAGCTCACCCTGAACGCGGATGTCGAACACTTCCACGTCAATATAGTTGTTCTCCAGCTCATGCATGATGTTGAACGGAGCATAGTTACGTGTGTAGTACGTGTCACGGTCCAGCGCACGAGAGGTATTCAAGGCGTAGCTGTAGGGGTTGATATCGAACGAACGATGCACCTCGCCACTCACCACGTCAGTCTCGGCAGCCAGTGTACCCGGAGCACGCTGCTTACGGATGCTGCTGTTGGCAATCATATTGAAGGTCAGCTGCTTCGACAGGTTGAATGTATTGTTCAGGTTGGCGGTATAACGCTCCACCTTCGACTGCTTTGTCCAACCTGGGTCGAACATGGCCGAAACAGAAGCGTAGGTCTGCGACTTGTCAGTACCTGTGGCGATGCTCACCGAATGGTTATGCTGGATGGAGTTCGAGAAGAGCTCGTCAAACCAGTTGGTGTTTCGGAACTCTGCCTGACGCAGGTAGTCGGCACGGGCCTCGGCTGTGTTAGGCAGACCGAACTGTCCCTTGGATGCGTCATACTCAGTAATCAGCTGGTACATCTTACCATACACACCGCTGGAGGCTGCATTCGAAGTCTCAGCATAGTTCAGGTAACCCTTCTGCTGCATCTCCTGATAGATACCCATCTGGTCCTGTGAGTTCATGATGTTGAACGTAGAGTAGCTGGGCTTCAGACGCATGGTGTACTCACCAGTATAGTTGATACGGGCCTGACCCTGCTTACCTTTCTTGGTCGTGATGACAATCACACCAGCCATCGCGCGCGCACCATATATAGAGGTAGCACTACCGTCCTTCAGAATGTCGAAGGTCTCGATATCGTCAGAGTTCAGTCCGGCAATAGCACTTGAGATCAGCGTGTTGGCGTCACCGCTCGACAGGTCGTCGGCCGATACGTCGGTCACGTCCTCCATGATCACACCATCCACCACCCAAAGGGGCTTCGAGTTACCATAGATAGAGGTAGCACCACGCACACGGATCTTCGGAGCCGTACCGAACGTACCGCTCACGTTCTGAACGCTGACACCGGCAGCACGTCCTTCCAGCGAACGCGAGATGTCGGCCATACCATCAATTTTGGCTTCTGAGGCAGCAATCTTCGTGGTAGAACCTGTAAACAGGCGCTTATCAACCTTCTGCATACCCGTTACAACCACCTCGTCCAGCGCGCTGGCGTCAGGACGGAGCAGGACACGCATGGAAGCCTTCGGCGTCAGCGTCTGGCTCTCCATGCCAATGTAGCTCACCGTGATTTTCTTGCCGGCGGGGACCGTCAGCGTGAAATGTCCATTAGCATCGGTCACGACACCCGTCTTCGATCCCTGTACAACCACCGAGGCACCTATAACGGGCTCGTTGTCGTCCTGAGAAATGACGGTACCGCTAACCTTTGTCTGTGCCAAAGCCATTCCTACTGAAAGGAACAGCGCGGCAAGGAGCATCGTTAGTCTTTTTTCCATAAAAATCTCTCTTTTGTTAATATTAATTTGTGGTTTTTGTACGTTTTCTACACACGCCATTGCGGTGCTGCCTTCTCCTCTCTTCCATTGTCCCACCTCCTCGGCGGTAGTGCTTCCTCTCTTTCATTCATACACCAGCGCGGTGTTATTTCCTCTCTTACGTTTGCCGTCGTGGCTGGCTATTTTCATCGGTACGGTTGATACCCAAAACAAGGCATTGTCCTTTGGACACAACGCCTATGAGTTTGCAAAGGTATGAATAAAATTCACAAAAAACGAATAAATTTATAAAAAAGTTACATTCTGACACGTTTTTTCATGAATCTACGCCATAATGACTGCTTTATTTGCACAAATAAGACACCACTCTTCATCGAGAAAAGCAGACAAAAACAAGAGGAGCCAAGGCCATTCATTTGATTTGCAGCATAGAAGAACCCATCCCAGACCCCACCACAAGAGGTACTTGTCAGGACCCAGCCGTTTGCTCAGTAGGAGGCTGTGCAGGGAATGCCGAGGGCAAGGACACGGTCACGGATGGAGTCCAGCTGTTCGTGTGTAGCCTTGAGCAGTCCGTGGGCAGGGGTCTCGCGGTCAATGGTATAGACCATAACCTGTTGCGGGGCAATCGCGCGGACAGCGTCGAGCCAAGGGGCAACGTACTCCTCGCCAGTATTGTCGACAGACTCGCCCATGCACTCACCCCGCATGAACATAGTCTGTATGATGACATGGCCGTGGAATGCTTTCATGCGGTCTATCACCACCTGCACATCGTAAGTACCGGCAGGATGGTCTACCTTATTTATATATATAGGGTCTACTGTATCGAGCTTCAGGATGTTGTTATCCACCAGCATCAGGGCATCGTGAACCTGAGGACGGTGAATCATCGTGCTGTTGCTCAGCACCGACACCTTGGCCTGAGGACAGTAGCGGTTACGAAGAAGGATGGTGTCGCCGATGATCTCGGCAAAGTGGGGATGGCATGTAGGCTCGCCGTTTCCGGCAAAGGTGAGCACATCGGGAACCTGACCTTCAGCCTCCATCTGCTTCAGTTTCTTCTCCAAGGCCAGAGCCACTTCTTCACGCGTTGGCATGGGCAGTGAAGGGCGATGGTCCTCATTGAAACCACACTCACAATATATACAATCGAACGAGCAGACCTTGCCATCGGCTGGCAGAAGGTTGATACCCAACGAAAGCCCCAGTCGACGGCTGTGGACTGGGCCGAAAATGGGCGAAGGATAAATAATCGTACTCATAATGGCCACAAATTTATATAAAATTTTTGAGATTATAAGCCAGTTTAGATAAAAATGTGAACAAATTGCCCCGAAAAGTTAGAAATCAAGGCTCACATACGCTCAATCCTATTCTTTTCCGTGCTCTAAG
>Ga0247610_10007201_pt1 | contig 11455 bp, 10 predicted proteins | sample 174DNAGHGhighgp2_FD_193483 | JGI IMG/M metagenome (GOLD analysis project Ga0247610, IMG submission 193483) | Sheep rumen microbial communities from Palmerston North, Manawatu-Wanganui, New Zealand - 1742 DNA GHGhigh gp2 | ecosystem: Host-associated > Mammals > Digestive system > Stomach > Rumen...
AGTGAAGACTTAAAAACAAGGCGGTTATAGCACAAGGGCTCCACCTCTTACCATTCCGAACAGAGAAGTTAAACCTTGTAACGCCGATGGTACTGCGAAAGCGGGAGAGTAGGAAGCCGCCACCTTACATGAGAGACTCGAGTTGCTATAGCTCGGGTCTCTTTTTATTATTGCAAGTTTTTCAAGTTATGCCGCAAAAGATGATACTGGGTTCCAAACCCAAGGGATTTATTGGTCGTATATTGGGAGGGCAGCCTACGATGTTTCAGAAGCTGTTCTTCTGGTTCATGGTCGCGTCGCTGTTGATGTGGCCGCTGTTTTTCTATGGTTCATTATTCATCTTCGATGCTCCAATTCATACGACCTTCGACGAGGTTTGCCGTTGGGGAATGTTTCTGACCATTGCGCTATATCCTCTCTATCTGATTCCATTGATGAGACTATGGTTTCAGGCATCCAGGCGCATGGGGTCAAAATGGTTTTTCTATACTTGTCCCTTGGTGCCTGTGTTGTTGTTCATCGTTTTTGCTACATTGGCTTCAAGCGAATATGCTAAAATGAAACCCGAAGGATATGATTCTTCGACATTCAAGCGCCTGAACGATGTGTATGCCGTCGATGTTAACCATGCATATTATGGCAACGGAATTCTTGAAGGTGCTGATCCTGTGTCGTTCAAGGTTTTGAGCGAAAACTATGCAGCCGACAAGGATCATGTATGGTATATTATGTATCTCATCGATGGGGCAGATCCCAGCACCTTTGTGGTTCCGGAAAGAAACAGGTCTATGATCTTTACCTTGCCGCTTGCACACGATGACCATGATTATTACAGTGGACAAAATGCACTTCATGTCGTGGACATAGGCAGTTTTGTGCAGAAGGATCACAATTGGGCAATAGACCGTAAGAATGTCTATTACCTCGGTATTGATGTTCAGATAGGAGAGAATACAGTGCCAATCGGTGATTATGACACGTTCCGGGTTTTGAGCGATTCCTATGCTGCCGATGCCCGATATGTCTATTACCGTAATGCAATCGTCGAAGGGGCTGATTCCAAGACTTTCGCAGTGCTGGAGGGCGAACAACGCTATGGCCAGGATAAGAATCGTGTCTATTGCGAAGCCCACGGGTCATCCATCCGCGACCTGAATGCATTGAAGCATAAGAATACAAAGAATGGAATGTGGAATGCTTTCCATACCGATGGGACCACGGTATATAATCCCGAATTGATGGAAATGCCTGCAGGTACTGATTTTGCGACAATCCATAGGGTGGAACGTTATCGTGACTGGTATGCCGACGACAAGCGTGTTTACTATGAAAATAAGTTGTTGCCTGGAGCCCAACCGCAGACGTTTATGATTTTCCCGTCACACTATGTTTCGGAGGAACACGTATCCAATAATAATAAAGACCACTATTATTCCTGCGACGGCAACCTTGTGTTTTACCGCGATTCGTTGATGCAAGGTGTCGATGTCCCCTCATTCATCTGTGGCTATGACTACGTTGAGTCCCAGTCATTTGCCTTCGACAAGAACCGGTATTATCAAGGGACTCCCACTCCGCGACTTGAAAAACTTCGTCAGGGCAAATGACGAAGCATCCTGACGGCCGACAGAGTGCTTTATTCTGCATCAGAAAGCATTCTGTCGGCCGTCAGAATGCTTAAAGATGTAGAAGATCGAAAATTTGCTATCAAGATCGTTTTTCCGACGAAGGAAGATCTTTGGTCATAAATATCGAAAAGCTATTTCTCATCGTCGTATGTCCCTCAACGAACGTAAGCGGACATCATCCTGTCGAATTATGTCCCTCAACGAACGTAAGCGGACATATTCCCGTCGTCGCATGTCCCTCTACGAACGTAGGCGGACATCATTCCGTCGTCGCATGTCCCTCTACGAACGTAGGCGGACATCATTCCGTCGTCGTATGTCCCTCTACGAACGTAAGCGGACATCATCCAATCGTCGCATGTCCCCCAACGAACGTAGGCGGACATCATCCCATCGAATCATGTCCCTCTACGAACGTAAACGGACATCATCCCATCGCCGCATGTCCCCCAACGAACGTAGACGGACATCATCCCGTCGAATCATGTCCCTCTACGAACGTAGGCGGACATCTTCCCGTCGTCGTATGTCCCCCAACGAACGTAGGCGGACATACTTCTATCGAATCATGTCCTTCAACGTACGTTGGGGGACATGCTGCGATATTTTTACATTTTTCCTCGCTTTTCCATCTTTTTCATTTCTTTCGAAGTATAAAAATAGGAGAAACCGAAGGCGCAGCACCATACGATGCTGCGCCTTCAGTTTATGCGAATAGTGCAAGAAGAGATAAGACAACTCTGCTCATTTCACCACAACCTTCACGCTCTTCCCACCCTTCTTGATGATGACGGTGGTGCCGGATGGGAGAAGATTGGTGATGTTGGAGGCATCGCTTGGATTGGTGGCCGAACCGATGAACTTGCCATCGATGGAATAGACGTCGATGCGGTCGGTGGGCGATGTGTATTCGAGGGTTTCTATGGATTGACCATCGAGGGGAACGATGTCCTTGAAGGTATTCCAAGGAGATTGTGCCTTGTAGGCTTCGAGGGAATTGGCGGGCACATGAAGTGTCGCATAGTCAATATAGGAATCCTGGAAGGCCCAATAGGTTGCCTCGGGCACTCTCTCGGCATAGCAATAGACATCGGTTATCTCCGGGCATGAACTAAAAGCCATATTTTCAATCTTCCTTACACCACCACCAATGTTGACAACGGCTAGATTTTTACAATTAGAGAAAGCACTGGCTCCAATATTTGCCACTCCACCGGGAATGGTGACCGTGGTCATACCACAGCCGGAGAAAGATAAAGCTTCTATTGTGTATAAATTGTTTGGGAGGGCCAACGAGGTCAAACTGCTGCAATCGGAGAATGCCGATTCTCCGATAGAAATAACGCTATTGGGGATGCTAATGGAAGTCAAACTGCTACATTTGTTGAATGCACTTTTACCAATGGAATTCAAACCATCGGAAATAGTGAGCGTAGTCAGGTTGTTGCATCCGTAGAAGGCGCGCTCTTCAATTGATTGAACACTACTGGGGATGGAGGCTGAAAGCAAGCCTGCGCATCCAAAGAAAGCATATTGTCGTATTGTTGTCTCACCATCAGGAATTATCAGATCCTTGACCTCATTGCCATTCAAATATAGTTTTTTGGCATAATATAATGGAGAGCTGGAAGCATATTCAAAATGAACAGAGCACCATGAAGCTAAGTCCTTAATATTGACGGATGTCAAACCAGTACATTCGTAGAAAGCATATTTTCCAACCCACAGATTATTATTTTGAGGGAAAGTTACCGAAGTCAGTTGACTGTTATTTACAAATGCGGCATCACGTATTGATGTCACATCGTCGGGTATTTCAAGCTCGGTTATCTCAACGTCATTCAGGTACAAATGTTTCGCTATAAAGAGCGGATTGCATGTGAAGTCTCTTTGAAGATGATAGGCATGGTTAGAGCCGTCCGATTCCACAAAGAATGATATTCCACACCAAGCAGCCAAATCTGTAATGTTTACCCTGGTCAGGCCATTACAGCCATTAAAAGCTTGATAACCTATCGACTTAAGGCTGTTCGGGATGGTGATGGAGTTTAGGCCAGCACATCCGTTGAAAGCTAAACTTCCGATTCGCGTTAGGCTGTTTGGAAGGTTAATCGAAGTCAAGCCAGTACAGCCTTCGAAAGCTTCATAATCTATTAACGTAACATTTTCAGGGATAGTAACCGAGGTTAGGGCGCTACAGCAGTGGAACGCCCCTCCACTAATCGATGTCAAGCCGTCTCCAATCAGAACTGAAGTCAGAGCGTTGCAGTTATCGAAGGAATAAATACCGATTGACGTTACACTGTTGGGGATAGTAACCGATGTCAATTCCCTACTTTTACAGAAAGCATAATTACTAATTGACGTTACGCTATTGGGGATAGTAACCGACGTCAATTCGCTATTACTGAAAGCGTATTCACTAATTGACGTCACGCTGTATTCGACACCATTATAAGTGACTGATGCAGGAATGTTCACACTGCCCGAATATTTATTGGGGTTTTTGGTTACGATTGCCTCTTTGGCTTTCGTTACCAGGTCGTAGTAGATGCCATCGATTTCAACAGCATCGGCAAATGCTACCAGAGGCATCAAAACTGTCAGAAGAGAAAGGATGAGCTTTTTCATAATAGAAAGTATTAAAGAATAGTAATTATATTTACTTACTACGCTGCAAAGAACGTAATAATTTTTGACAAATACAAGAAATTCGCTGAAAATCTTGTCAATAAGTTTGAAAAACTGCCTCGAAGGTGCGTAGTTCGCATGCTTCTTATTTGTTTTTGCCACCACTTTCCACATTGGGCATCGGCTTTTCGGGGCATCCTCGCTCGAGGTTGAAGCACTTCAAGAGGGATTGGATCTCTTGGGATGACGAGGCGGCCTTCTGAAGTTTTCGCTTAATCTGGGACTTGGTGGCACGAAATGCAGCCTCTCCGGTGCTTCCAGAATAAAACCACAACAATCGGGGATTGTGTTTATTCTCTTTGATGAACAGACAGATGACTTTGTGACGAGAGGAAAGGTCGATTTTGTCCAGTTCATCGAGAAGAGGGCGGCAATCGGGCGATGATTCGCGACAGATGGAAAGTAATTCATCAAATATCGATGAGGGTAATGATGCATTCATATCAAGCAGGATGAAGCGAATCATTGAATGGTCTTCATAGCAGCAAGAATTAAGTAGAGAAGAAGAATGTTCCGTTATATTATTATTACGTAGAAATCTTCCTTTTATTGTGTAGGGGAAAAATTTTTTTCATAAATAATTTCCCTGTGTATTTGATGCCGCGATGCTCTGTCCTCTTTTCCTATTCACTCGCTTTTGCAGCATCATCAGCATTTCAAGGCTTAACATCTTTGTTTGAAATAAAAAACACTCTGCCGAATCCGGCAGAGCGCTTCACACTCATATTATTAACTAAAACCAAACCTTCTTAGGAGTTACATTGCATGATTATGATTATCCATGATCATTGCACCAATTCTCAATGCTACGGAAGCAGAGATTCTTTATTTTTCACAGTGCAAAGATAGGGCGTATTTCGCAACTCTGCAAACTTTTTCCTAAAAAAGCGATCATGATATAGCGTCACAATAGCCAAATGGCGACAATCTTTGCGAACCCCTTCAATATCTGTCGCCCCGATGTCAATACTGTTTATTTATTGATGTTACAAAAACAACGAAGGCGCAGCATCACACAATGCCGCGCCTTCGGTTTCAGCGGATGGAGCGAGAAAGGACTGACTTATCTATCGTCTGCCGAGGAAATGGTCAGGCTGTTTCAGGGCAACACAAAATGTTCCTCTTCAAAACTAATATCTGTCACCGATTCTACACAAAACATCCCCGCTCCTCCTTCGACGTTCGAGGTTATTCCGGGTTCGGTGTCGAAGATTGTACCTGCATCAAGTGTGGTATAGACGGCGAGTGACTGAAGATAGTAGTACTCGGTTTCGGTGATTGAATAGATACGGATGGTCACATGTTGGGACCAGTCCCTTGAGGATGCATAATAGGGATAAGGCAGGTCGAGGCGAAGATCATACCTGCCATCAGCGAAATAGACATCGCGGAAGACATGATACTTGTTCTCCACCCCTGCAAGCCAATCGAATTCTATAGGCAGGTCGTCCTGCGAATCATTCTCCGATTCAGTTAAGGCCGGATCGGAGGAATATGAGAACTGGTCATGATCGGCATCGGCGACAATTGACTGTTCTTCTGTTGCGGTTTGGTCCGAAGTCTTTTTCAAAGACAAGATATCCTTGTAAACTTCGACACGAAAATAGTGTGTCTGCTTGGAATCATATCCTTCAGGCTGTCGCAGATGAACAAGATAGCGTGTGTGGCGTTCAAGATTTTTATTGCTGGAGCTGCGTCTGACCCTTACCGTCATGGTGTCAAGCCCCATGATGATGATCGGCTTGGGAACCCTGACCCGTGCATTGGCATGGATGCTCCCATATCGAGCATCGATGGCGATTTCGTCATCAGGACCGAAGCCTTTGGCAGAAAACATCAGAGAGCCTCGTTTGTCGGCAATGCCTGAATAGGCAACCATGTCATTTTGCAGGATGCTGACCTCAGCAGCTGACGCATTTTCGGCGCGGGCAAGCCCCGTTGTCCGTATATGCACCTGCTGGGAATCTGCACCCGCCGTGATCATGGCATTCACGACCAGACGTGGCTCTTCCTTTTCGTCCAGCACACCTGCTTCTCTTTCGCAAGAAGCAAGCAAGATGAGGACCAATGGCATCAAAAGGACTCGTTTCATATCAGAATCTATAGGTATAGGAGAAAGATGGAAGAATGGGGATGACGGTGAGTTGCTTCAGGACTCGCACATCCTTCTCGATCATGCCCTGTTGTTTCCCATTCGGATCGGGGACTTGCACAGTCCTGGTGGTCGTGAAGACCATATCCTGATTCAGGTGACAATAGGCATTCATGAGACTGACGTTCCAGATGCCTTCGCCTCGCCGCTTGGGGCGATGGAAATTGATTGACAGGTCGAGCTGGTGTGTCGGCGAAAGCCGGTAGTTGTTGCGATGACTGTAGTAGTCACCTTCTATCAGTCTGCCACCAGGCTCTATGTATTCTGTCTGTTGCTTGGACACGGTGATCCATGCTCCTGATGCGAAATGCCAAGTCGCATTGATGTCGATGTGGTCAGTCAACTGGTGATTGATCCCAAGATGGATGACATGACGGCGGTCGTAGCGATAGGGGAACTTTTTGCCGCTATTGATTCGACCATCGGGGAACCATCGGTCTGATTTCGACAATGTATAATTGGCCATTCCCGTAGTGCGTCCTGCAGTTTTGCTTGTACTGAATTCCAGACCGTAAGAATGTCCCCTTCCCCCGGTGACCTTGCTTTCCCAGCCCTTCGAGTTGCCGAAGAAACTGGCTCCGTCGATGACATCGATCACATTGTAAAGCTCCTTCCAGAACGCATCGACACCGAATTCCCAACCCTTCAGCGCAGTGTGGTTCATGCCGACGGTCCACTGTTGGGCCGACATCGGCTTCAAGGTTCTGGTCACTGGTACCCACAGGTCGCTCGGCGAAGCAATCTGCGACGATGTGATCTTGTGAACATACTGGTGCATCATTGAATAGGAGGCCTTGGCGCGAAATCCTGGTTTCAGGATATGGCTTATCGAGAGCCTTGGCTCCATAGCCGGATAGGTCTTCGCCAATACTCTGAACAAGGCTGCTCGGATGCCAGCATTCACCTGCCATCGGCGGCCAATGTTCATGTCGTCTTCGGCATATATCGATGTCTCGTGGGCTCGGATGGATGCGTTGCCGCTACTGAAGGTTTCATCGGTGTCGTTGCTGCCAGCCTCGAAAGTCTTTACACGATAGGACTGGTGCTCGGGACGGAACTGATGCTGAATATGCTGGATGCCGTAGCGCAGATGATGGGAAGCGCCAAGATGATGGTCAAAGTCGATGGATGCTGAAAGATCGTCGATTCCCGACTGGTATTCAAGATTGGAGAGCTGACGGCCAATAAGACGACCCTCGTAGTATTCCTCATTCTGGAATCCTGCAAGATTAGACATCCGGAAACGATTGTATCCGACCGAAACGTTGGCAAATAGCCCAGGGCTGAAGATGTGGTTCCATCGCAACTGGTAGAGCGTATTGCCCCAATGCAGGTCTTGTGCGGTCTTGTCTGTGGTTCTGCTCTCCTTGTATTCGCTCTTGTTCTTGTCGGCGACATCCAGCACGTCCCTGCCGCGATAGAAGCTGATGTAGGCACGATCGCTGTCCGATATCCTGTAGTTGATCTTCGCGTTCAGGTCATAGAAATACAGGCCGAGGTGGTCGATCTCAGCATCGGTGATGCCTTGGAAGGCATTGAACAACCAGTCGGCGTAGGTTCGCCTTGCCGAGAACAGGAATGAAGCCTTGTCCTTGCGGATGGGTCCCTCCAAATTGACATGCGATGACAACAGACCTATCGAAAACGTGCCGTGGTAGTTGCGCAGATCTCCGTCCTTTGTCCTGACATCGGTGACGGATGAAAGTCTGCCGCCAAAGCGAGCGGGGAATGAGCCGCGGAAGAAATCGACATGTTTCACGGCATCGGGCATGAATGCGGATTCGAATCCCATCACGTGATCGACATTATAGAGCATCATACCGTCGAGTAAGAACAGATTCTGGTCTGTATCGCCACCGCGCACACTCATTCCTGCCTGTCCTGACATCGAGGACTGTACGCCAGGTTCGTGATGCAGCGTCTTGATTACGTCGGCTTCGCCTAACAGTGCCGGCATCCTCATGATTTGCTGGACCGTGATGGTCTTTGCACCGCTCCGGCTGCTCAATGCCCCTGTCTCTGGCCTGTCGGAATCCACAACAACTTCATCCAGCGTTTGACTGGGCTTCAATCCTATCGTTACCAAAGTGTCCTTGTCAAGACGGATATTTCGCGAGTCAGAAGCATATCCGATGTAGGAAGATGTCAGGAGATTTTCGCCTTCGGGCAACGTGATGCTGAAGTATCCGTACTCGTTGGTGAAACAGCCTGTTCCGAGGGTCGATACATGGATGTTCGCACCAATGAGGGACTCCTTGGATTCAGCGTCGATTACATGGCCGTGAATCGTATAAGTATGGGATTGCGTCGATGCATCATTGTCCTGCTGCCTGCTCTGGGCCGTGGCACCGAGGGGCAGAAGGAATGACGCCAGAAAACAGGGCACGAACTTATTCATTGCTTGCCCGACTGCTTGATATGAACCATTTCGTATGACTCCGATTCGCTGGAAAAGACGGTTATATAGTCTTCACGTGCTGTGTTTGTCTCGTTTGGCTGAATGGAGAGGTGCAGGAGTTTCTTATCGCTCGAATCGACAATAACACTATACCACACTGTTTCCAGTTTGTCGTGTTCGAGCGTAGAGAATCGTTCGGTGTTATTTAATTGGAAATTCTTGTTGTTGCTCGTCATCTGGATGGTCTCATTGGCATTGACATCATAATTGCCACCCTCGCTGCTCGCAACAAATTCCTTCTGGTCCAGGTGGAGGGTATCTAATACAATCACATGGTCCTCATCGTCACAACTTAATATGAAAAAGAGGAATGAGACCTGCATTATAACTGCAAAGAATCGGATGAACAGATTTCTAAACATATCAAAAAATATTAATGCTTATCCGTTAAAAGGAGATAAACTCTTTTATGGCCGAAGAGCGTATGTCTAACTATGGCGCAAAGATAGCTAGTATCGTTGACTAAACCAAATTATTGTTCAGTTTTTATCTCTTTTTAACGGATAAGCAAAAAAAACAATATGATATAGTCATTGTCGCCTTATGGTCAGAACCAACGCCATCACTCCACATTAGTATTTGTAATCCGTTCATTGGCAATGGGAAAAAAACTGTACATCTACCATGACTATCAAAACTTTGAGTGCCATTAGGATATTGAAAATATACAGTATTGTTATAATCGTACCATCCACCAAGGACTCTTTTCCTTGTTTTGACTTCGTATTTAGCCTGATCTGAACCATATTTGTAAAAGTTCACGAATAGTTTTCGATGATTGGCCAAAACAAATATCTCATTCACACCTGATTGTATATCAACATTACCGCTCCTCGTAGGGATTATATCATCAAAACTATCAAATGGATAATTCTCAGATGTATAGTCGAGTTCGTTGACAGTAACTCCATCAATCTTTACCTGACCAAAACGATTGAGCACCATACATTTGTAAAGGTTCTCAACAGGTCTATATACAGAGTAATCTAATGGATCTTTCTGATTAAAAATTAATACATCTTTGTATTTCTCAACAATATGTTGATACTTAAAATATTGGATTATGGATAAATAATAGATACATGATTCTGAGTCATATCAAAGTCTTCCTCTGAGATCCTAAAAATCTTAAGGACATCTTCCTTATTCGGTAGTTTATGTTTTTCCCAATCAGCCTCTTTGACTTTTTTTGAGATACAAACATAAGCTGTATCTACTCCCAAATAATCGAAACAATCTCTCCATGAGTATCCTTTTCCCATATATTCTATGTAGGGCTTAACTGTATCGCGGGGAGCCACCGAATTGCCACTCATTAGAAAATAAACATCACTATTATTCATGTCACTTCTTTCATGAAGATAAACAGAATAACCAATGGTGTCTGTAGATTTGTTGATTACAGAGAAGTAAGACATGCTAATATAATCACATGAATAGAATATGCAGGAAAGGCATACCAAAAAAAGGACAACTAACTTTTTCATATTATTATTTGAACATTTTGGGTTAGCAATTAACAACTTGATCTTAAAAACTTAACACAGAAAGTTGATGGCAGGTCAGCGGTTACAGATACAGAATTGCTAAAGTCAACCTCAGCATGAAATACTGGGATCTCAGATTTTTGATCTTTTGAGATCGAAGCTTGATAGAGTTCAATCTCAGGTTCTCCACCGAGTCCAATAAATGGAATTAATGATAGAAGTAAAAGAAGCGAGTGTTTCATAATTGCGTTTTTAATAGGTTATTAATGGCATGAATTTATGCTGCAAAGATAGATGGAATAGTTCAGAAAAGGGCAAAAAAAGTCTGTGCAAATTTTGTGCAAATGCAATGCACAAAAAATGCACAGAGGAGTAAAATCGTTCAAATGGTTGATTCTTAGAGGGAATCTATAAAGTCTTGCCAGGAATTGAAGGAAGTGTCTTCACGAAGTGCCTTTTTATATAGGCGAGCCCTTAGCGAGTAAATGGCATCGTTGGAGCGACTTATAGCTACTGCTATGTCATTGACGGAGAATCCGAATTTCATTAACAGCGAGGCTCTCCATTCTATTTCAGAGAAATCATAAACGCCTTTCAGATTGGTCAGGAAATCGGGAAGGCACTTCTGAAGGGTCTGCTCGACCATCTTCCATTCCTCAGGTTTCAGCTCCTTTCCATTCTTGCATTTTTCAATGATCATCTGATAAGTGTCGGAACTGCGAAGCGCACTCATTCCGGCATCAACCACTCTTTGGCGTTTTTCCTTGTCTGCCTGCATGGACGCAAGCAGATATTGCAGTTGTTCGTAGCGAGATGCCAAGTTCCGACGCCTGTTCGTTTCGTATCGGAAAACGTAAAACAGAACAATTACCAAAAGTGCAGCAATGATGGATAGATATCGCAACCGCGATTTCAATGCTTCTTGCTTTGCCTTAAGCCGCAGGTTTTCCTGTTCGCGAAGATGATAATTATAGAGTGAATTAGTCAGTGCAACGACCTCTTCGTCACGCAACTTACGCACCTCCAGTTCGAGATTGGA
>Ga0247610_10007205_pt1 | contig 11453 bp, 9 predicted proteins | sample 174DNAGHGhighgp2_FD_193483 | JGI IMG/M metagenome (GOLD analysis project Ga0247610, IMG submission 193483) | Sheep rumen microbial communities from Palmerston North, Manawatu-Wanganui, New Zealand - 1742 DNA GHGhigh gp2 | ecosystem: Host-associated > Mammals > Digestive system > Stomach > Rumen ...
TCATGTCTATCAACCAGGGCCAGTGGGCTAACTATGAGCAGAACATGACAGCACAGCTCGGTGCAGGCAACTATGAGAACTATGTAATCACAATTCCTATCGGTTCTACAAGAAACTCCACAGTATCACCTGAGAGACTTGAGAACGGCGTTATGATCTCAAAGAAGGCTCTTGATGATCTCGGCGAAGACGGATTCATCGAGATGCTCAGATTCGTTGACTGGCTCTTCTATTCTCACGAAGCTTATGAACTTACAAAGTGGGGTGTCGAAGGTGAGCACTACGAAGTAGTTGACGGTCAGAAGAAGCTTAAGCCTGGTTTCTGCTGCTCCGGCTTAGGTTTCGGTAATGACGAAGCAGAGTCCATGACAGACATCAGACTCAAGTGGGGTTATGCAGGCGGTAACTTCTGGTACGGTGGTACTGTTGCAGAAATGTCTGACAACCTTACAGGAGCTGTTGCTGATTACGTTGCACGTGACGCTCAGGACAGAGACGTTCCGCCTCTTGCACCTGGTCTCGCTCCTACACCCGATCAGAACGAAGAGATCAACCTCATCGCTACACCTCTCATCAGTAACGTTAACGCTTGGACACTCAAGTTCGTTACAGGTCAGGAAAAGATCGACGCTAAGTGGGATGAGTACGTTAAGTCTTGTGAAGCACTTAACTATCAGGGTCTCGTAGACATCTACGCTCAGCTCTACAAATAAGCTATAGCTTAGATCACGTTAAGTTTAATAAGGAGTTGTCTCGTAAGAGGCAACTCCTTTTTTATGGTCGTTTGTATAGCAGCCGGAGAGCGTGCTTATTGATTGTTTGATTTTTTGTCACTCGATTTCCGTTTCTCATGACATAAATAGTGCAACAACGGTCTGTCAACATTTTGGTCACGTTTTTTATTTTTTCGTTGCCAAAATATTGATAAACACATGAAAATTCATTTTCCGGTGACGATTTTCTGATTTTCGTTACAAAAATATAAGAAAAGCTGTCAGGGCAGAACCTGACAGCCAAAATATTGCAGATCATTGGAAAACAGCCTTTGTAACAATGTTACATCAGGCAAATAAGCCCCAAATTAAGCTTCAAACATGCCCTTGGAATTCTTGTAGCAGACTCTCTCGACGATGTCCTTAAGGATGCGTTTGTCGTTCGGGAACCTGCCGCGCTCGACTTCCGTTCCGAGATAGTTGCAGAAGATCCTTCTGAAGTATTCATGTCTCGTGTAGGACAGGAAGCACCTGGAATCTGTGAGCATTCCCATGAAGCAGGGAAGAGAGCTCTGGGCGCAGAGCGACTTCAGATGTTCTTCCATGCCTAAGAGATTGTCATTAAACCACCAGGCTGCTCCGTGTGAGATCTTACCCGGAACACTGCCGTCGTTATATGCGCCGCACAATGTGTCGATAACGGTATTGTCTGTGGGGTTTAGTGAATAGATGATCATCTTTGGAAGGAGTCCTTCACTGTTAAGTTCATCCATATATCCCGTAAGAGGTGTCACGAAGTCAAACGCGCCCGTGATGATGTCGCAGCCGCAGTTGATGCCGACCTTATCGAGCATCCTTGAATTGACGTTTCTCTTGCAGCCGAAATGCAGCTGCATCGTCCAGCCGCGCTTGGCATATTCACGTGCGAAGAAGAGCATGAGATCTGTCTTATAGGCCGTGAGTTCCTCAAAGCTCAGATTTACATCCGGTGAAGACAGCTTTTTCGAGAGCACATCATCTGATGTAACGCTTAAGTCTTTGCCGTACCAGATATATTCCGTGCCGTGATCCGAGAGTCTGCATCCGCGGGATTCGAAATGATCGAGCCTTGAGACAAGCGCCTGCTTAAGGTCGTTTACGGATGTTATCTTAATGCCGGATACTGATTCAAGTCTTGCAAGATATTCATTGAAACTTTTCTTCTCGATATCAACGATATTGTCAGGCCTGAATGCAGGAAGGACCTTGGTCTCAAATCCTGATCCTTTTATCTGATCGTGATAGATAAGGGAATCACAGGGATCGTCGGTCGTGCATATCAGCTCGACGTTGGACTTCCTCATGATGCTCTTTGCGGATAACTCGCCTGAAGCGAGCATCTCATTTGCCTTATTCCAGATGCTTTCCGCATTTAAGATCGTAATCGGTTCTTCGATGCCGAAATACCTTGCGAGCTCAAGATTAGTCCAGTGATATAAGGGATTTCCGAAGGCTGATTCGACGGCCTTTGCCCACATCATGAACTTCTCTTTGTCCGTGGCATCGCCGGTGATGAATCTCTCGTCGATGCCCGCCGTTCTCATAAGACGCCATTTATAATGGTCGCCGCCGAGCCAGAGCTTCGTAATGTTCTCGTAGTTGATATCTTCTGCAATCTCCTTTGATTCGATGTGACAGTGGTAGTCGACAATCGGGAGATCTTTTGCATACTCGTTATAAAGTGTGAGGGCGGTATTGTTTTCCAAAAGGAAATTGTCGCCTGTTAAACTCTTCATATTTCACCTCGGTTAGTTGTATAACTCCTATAAAATAACTTATTTTTGCTATAATCGCAACCAAAAGTATGGTAGAATACCAGCTGTTTGAGAGGTGATTTTTATGACGTTTTTTGAAAAGGTTTGCAACACCGGAATAGTACCGGTGGTAGTATTGAATAATGCAGACGATGCAGTGCCGCTCGCAAAGGCTCTGCTCAAGGGCGGGATCGACTTCATGGAGATAACATTCAGGACAGAATGTGCTGCTGATTCTATCGCTCTGATCGCGAAAGAAGTACCCGAGATGACTGTCGGTGCCGGCACTGTCATCAACGTCGAGCAGGCAGCTCTGGCAGTAAAGAACGGTGCGAAGTTCATCGTATCTCCCGGCCTTGATGAGGGCGTCGTCATCTGGGCTAAAGAGAATAATATCCCTGTAATTCCCGGATGCGTTACACCGTCTGAGATAATGAAGGCTATCGGTCTGGGTCTTAAAGTTGTTAAGTTCTTCCCGGCTGATGTTTTCGGAGGCATCAAAGCGATAAAGGCTTTGTCCGCTCCGTTCGGACAGATAAAGTTCCTTCCTACGGGAGGCGTATCTGCAGCTAATCTTAAAGATTTCATTGAGAACAAGTCTATTGCGGCAATCGGCGGAAGCTGGGTATGCAAGAAGGATGACATAGCAAACCACGATTGGGATAAAATAACATCATTATCGGCTGAAGCCGTTAAGATCATTAAGGAGACAAGAGCATGAGCAAGTATCTTACTTTCGGTGAACTGATGTTAAGACTTAAGAGCCCCGGCAGAGAGAGATTTTTGCAGTCTCCTTCTCTGGAAGCGACATTTGGCGGCGGTGAGGCTAACGTAGCCGTATCACTTGCCAATTACGGACTTGAGGCAGAGTTCTTATCGGTAATTCCCGATAATGCGATCGGAGACGCGGCAATAGGCGAACTCAGAAGATTCAATGTTGATACTTCCAAGGTCATCCGCACTGCAGGAAGAATGGGCATCTACTATCTTGAGACAGGTGCCAACCAGCGTGCGAGCAAGGTCATCTACGACAGGGCATATTCTGCGATCTCACTTTTCGCGCCTGAGGGATACGACTGGGATAAGGTCTATGAAGGCGTAAAGTGGCTTCATATCTCAGGTATTACGCCTGCGATCTCCGAAGAGACCAAGGATGCTTCGATCCTTGCCGTTAAGGAAGCGAAAAAGAGAGGCGTAACTGTCTCGATCGACCTTAACTACCGCAAGAACCTCTGGAAGTACGGTGTCGATGCCAAGGAAGTCATGACGGAAATGACGAAGTATGCCGACATCATCATCGCTAATGAAGAGGACTGCCAGAAGTCTCTGGGCCTTAAGTGCGAGAGCAATGTCGAAGGCGGCAAGCTCAACCAGGAAGACTATAAGAAACTGAGCGATTCACTCCTTGAGAAGTTCCCGAACGTCAAGAAGGTAGCTATCACATTAAGAGAGAGCAAGAGCGCAGACATCAACTTCTGGGCGGCTGCTCTTAATAACGGCACGGATTTCATCGTAAGCCGCAAATACGAGATGTATGACATCGTAGACCGTGTAGGCGGCGGAGATTCCTTTGCCGGCGGTCTCATCTACGGCCTTAATGAACTGGCAGATGACAGGGAGGCCCTTGAATTTGCCGTTGCTGCAAGCTGCCTAAAACACACGATCGACGGCGACTTCAACAGAGTTACGATCGATGAAGTAATGAAGCTTGCAAAAGGTGACGGTTCGGGAAGAGTACAGAGATAAATCATACTGACACAAGAATTTAATACACATTCGAATTTGACCTTGCTAAAATGAACCTGGGGAAAAAGCGAGGTCTAATGGGCATAATAAACATCAGGAAGATTGCCTTAAAGGCAATTGCTGTAATGGCAGTGACTGCAGTTGTTGCAGGCATAGCAGGCTCATATATAAAGCCCGTTGACGTTGTTGCAGATACCAAATACCAGACTCTCTATGACGTATTCAGGGACAGGAGCCCGGACCCTGACTCTTTCATGACGCAGGAGGAATTCCGCAGCAAGATCCTCGCTAACTGCAAGCTGCTCAACAAAGTTGCATATACTTCAGGCCCTCAGGTTCACGAACTTGCCTGTGACGGCTTTGTCAGCATGGTGTTAAGGATCACTTTCGGTACGGTCCATAAGGTAAAAGTCTGTTACGACTATAAGGAGAAGAAGACCCTTATGTCGTATGAATTTAACCGCAAGGAGGAACATGTTGTCGCCAACAGCTACGTTGACAGGTATGAAGTATACGGCCCGGGCGGCACTTCGGTCACATGGCTGTACAACAATTATGTCGGAAAGCTCGTCAATGCCAGGGGTTCCAACAGGAAAAAGGTAGAGGGCTTCACAAATAAAAGCTGGGTCGGCTACATGGAGAGCATCGGTGCTCAGCCCGGTGACATCATCATGTGGGACAACGACTATAACAAGACATATTGGACGCATATCGGCATATACGCAGGCATTGAGAACGGCAAGGCAATGATGTGGCATGCATCTGCGGTAAAGGGGAAAGTCTGCAAGCAGGCCCTCTCCGAGATCACGGAGGAAATAAAGTACCTTAAGCTTGCCTGTGTGGTCCCGATGACGGATGCACCGGCAAAAGTCGGGCTTTGCGCTGATAACGTAAGCAACATTAAGGATTTCTCATATTCCGTCTACAAGGATGAGGAATGCAGCGAATTCATAGGAAGGATCGCCAGCAACTGTACTCTGAAGGATCAGGCGTCTTTGGAGGATATCGCGATCTACTTTAACAGCGACAAGACTGCCTACGAGAAGACTATTTATGTCAGGCGCGATATGTCGCCGTTTAAGTTTTCCAATGCGGAACTTGCCGGAGCTGACCAGACGGTCTATAAGCTTAAGATCAAGATCACACCGGGAGAGGAAAACAAGGGTACGCTGACGTATTCGATATACGGTTCGAAAGATATCAGGTATTACGACAGCAGGACTGTCGACGACTACGATTACCGGTCTGGAGGACAGGTCATTCTGATATCCGATTACAGATAACTTTAAGGAGCACTCCGGAGAACAGTTTCCGGGGTGCTCTTTCATAAATTTGTAATTTTGACCTTGAGAGTTTTTATAATATAATTATCTAGTGTTTAGCTGAATAGTATAGTCGGCGTTTCTCGGCGGCTTTACGGAAGGGGTGTTATATGGATTTTCTCGCGAAGACTACTGATGCAGTCACCGAATTGGAAATGAGGCATGCGGAAACCGTAAGAGAACTTGCGAGCGAGTGCCTTGTCCTGCTTGAGAACAACGGGGCTTTGCCTATAACAACTCCCGGCAGAATAGCCATATACGGAAACGGCGCCAGACATACCGTAAGAGGCGGCGACGGTTCCGGTGAGGTTAACACCAGAAATAACGTATCGATCTGCGATGGCCTTGCCAATGCTGGCTTTGAAATAACATCCAAGGGATGGCTTGACCGATATGACGGGATCTACGATTCTTCCCGCAAGGCTTATATGGACAAGGTTGAGTCGACCGCAAGAGAACGCGGCATTCCCGCTACAAGCGTTTATTTCGAGATGGCGTTTGAAGAACCCGTTCAGCCTCAGATCACCGAAGAGGATATTGCTGAAGCTTCATGCGACACAGCGATCTTCGTTATCTCCCGTAATTCCTCTGAAGGCAGAGACAGAAAGCCTGAGAAGGGCGATTATTATCTGACTGACGAAGAGGAATACAATCTCAATTTCATTACTGACAATTTCGATAAGGTAATCGTTCTCCTCAACATCGGAGGCGTTATCGATATGTCCCGTCTCAAGCACCGTCCCGGCGTCAGTTCCATCCTCTTTGTAGGACAGATCGGCAACCAGACCGGCGATATCGTTGCTGATGCGATTACGGGCAGGACCAATCCTTCGGGTAAGCTCGTTGATACATGGGCAAGCCATTATGAGGATTATCCCTGTGCAAATGAGTTCTCAAGCCTTGACGGCGATACCGATGACGAGTTCTATAAGGAAGGCATCTACGTAGGTTACAGATATTTCGATTCATTCGGCATCACGCCTGCTTACTGCTTCGGATTCGGCAGATCCTATACGACATTTGCCACAGAGGTATTGAGCGTAACCCAGGAAGGAAATGATATCAGCATCTGGGTCAAGGTCTTTAATACAGGCAGTTTCCCTGGCAAGGAAGTCGTACAGGTCTATTTCTCTGCACCTGAAGGTCCCGTTGACAGACCTTATCAGGAGCTTGCAGGATATGCCAAGACCGATATCATCCAACCCGGTGACAGCATGAATGTGGAGATCACATTCCCTATCGATAATTTCGCGTGCTTTGATGACAGGTATCCCGCAAGGGTAATCCCTGACGGTGACTATATCATCAGAGTCGGTACAAGTTCCCGTGAGACAAGCATCGAAGCAGTTCTCAATATCCCTGAGTTTGTAGTTCAGGAGAAATACGACAGGATCTTGGAAGACGATGCAAGATATCTTTTCGAGGACATGAAGAATCCCGGAAAGGGCAAGGAAGCGCGCCAAGCTCTTGATCAGGCCCAGCTTTTGGCATGCGAGAGGAAGTTCACGCTTAATCTGTTCCGCGTCAGAAGAAGCATCATCAGATACAGAGGTGTCTGTGAGACCCATATTAATGAGAGAAGAGATGAAGTCCTTACATTGGGCTCGGTTATCGGACGCAATGCGGGCGTTGCGGAGTTCGTTGCCCAGTTCTCGCTGGAAGAGCTCTCGGAGCTCATTGTAGGTAATTACATCAAGGAAGGATTCGAAGATATCGTATTCTCTTCTGCGATGAACGTACCAGGCGCTGCGGCTGAGACTACATCACAGTTTGAGAGAAAGAGAAGACTGCCTCCGCTCGTCATGGCTGACGGTCCTGCAGGCTTAAGGCTCCAGCCTCATTTCAAGGCAACAAGGAACGGAGACCTCTTACGAGGCGGCGAGATATTCGGTTTTATCAATAATCCGTTCCCGGAAGATACACCAGAAGATGCGATCGATTATTACCAGTACTGCACCATGATCCCTACGGCTATCTCCCTTGCGTCCACATGGAATCTCGGCCTTATCGAGAAGCTCGGACGCCTTGTCGGTGAGGAGATGGAGGAATTTGGTGTACATCTCTGGCTCGCACCGGGAATGAATATCCACAGAAATCCCTTGTGCGGACGAAACTTCGAGTATTACTCCGAAGATCCGCTCGTTACGGGACTTTGTGCAGCTTATGACACCTTGGGTGTCCAGTCTGTTGACGGCAAGGGTGTTACCATCAAGCACTTTGCCTGCAACAACCAGGAAAATAACAGAATGTTCAGCAACTCTCACGTATCGGTAAGAGCTCTGCGTGACATATACCTTAGAGGATTTGAGATCGCGGTCAAGCTCGCGCAGCCGTTCTGTGTAATGACCTCATATAATCTCCTCAACGGAATCCATACAGCAAACAATTACGAGCTGATCCAGAACGTCCTTAGAGATGAGTGGGACTATGAAGGCGCTGTCATGACCGACTGGTTCTCTTCATTTGAAGATGTCGAGTTCCTTGGCTATGACGAGACTAAGATCAAGTATCCGCCGGCATTCTCAAGATTGTGCGTTTACGCGGGCTGCGATATGCAGATGCCCGGCTGCGCAAAGAATGCGGAGGATATAGTTACGGCTGTAAATCACGGACGTCTTACATTGGCAGATGTCCAGTCCGCAGCCATAAATGTGGTGCGCCTTGTGATCAAATGTTTGTAAAACAGGAGTTAAATGAACGAAGTATTTGATTCAGAACAATTCAGTGTAGAGTACAAGAAGGACGATAACATCGTCCTTGTTGTATTGAAGGGCAAAGCTATCAGAGATAATTACAGAACGCCTATGATGCATGCTGCAGATATGGTCATGCGTCATTCGTGCAAGGTAATGGCAGTAGACTTCAAAGCCAATCCGGAGCTCTCAGAGAAAGATCTGTACTGGAGCAAGAAGGTCCTGTTCAACAATCTTAAAAAGAGCGGCCTTGAGACCTTGGCTCTCATCGATGACAACGATCTTCCTATAATTCAGGGCATAAGGGTATTCTGCGGCAACAAGTTCAGGACGATAGTCTGCAAGGACTATGATGAGGTAAAGGCAAGGATCTCTGCCTCTGCTCCGGATGTTGCCGGTAAATTTGCTGACATGACCCGCGAGCAGGCTCTTGAGTACATGGGACTCGGAAGTGATGCCGACATCAAGGAGATCGATGACCGTTTCTGGCAGATGTCCAAAAAGTACAGAGGTAAGGATGATCCTGAATCCATGGCTATGGAAGAGGAGATCTCCGCTGTATATGACATCGCATCCGGCAGGCGTGATATCAGGATTCAGGAGGAGAAGCAGAGGGAGAGCGAGCCCAAGTATTTCGGAAGATATAAGAGCGACTGGCAGACGATAATCCACTATAACTGGAAGAACTGGCTGCTCGGTGCCGTCGTCGGAATATCGATCATCGTAATCCTGGTCGGATATTTCCTGAATGCGAAAAATGACTGCTCCGTACTTGTTTTCGGACACATGTATCTTGATAACACATGCATGAGACAGGCATTGGAGGAGCAGGGCCTCAAGAATCCTTATGTTGGTCTTGCAGATGTAGTCGTGCCGAACGACGAGCGGATCCCGATGGATGAGATCGGCAATGAGTCGTTCAATGCCCAGTTCTATACGAATCCTGATGTCCTTATATCTGACAACAGGGCTTATAAGTTCTATTTCAGCGTCTTTAAGGATCTGGGTCCGCTTTACGACCGGATCATGGCGGGGCTCTCCGATGAGGCAAAGGCAGGCGTAAAGCCCATATACATGTCAGAGCGTGAGTCCGTGAGATATAAGAATGATATGTTACAGGAATACGGTCTCGGTGAAGAGGATATCAGAAATCCTGCCGAGTTCCCTGATGATCCCGTCCTCATAGGATTCGAGATCACGGATCAGGATGTTGTAACCAATTTCGGTGTTGAAGCAAAGTGGAAGTCACGCCAGACGACGCTTATGCTGGGGCAGTGCAAGAACAGCACCGATGACGATATGACGGTAAAGATCATCACATCGATAATAAATTCTGCTTATGCTAAGGAGATGCCGGAGTCTAATTAAGTCCGGTTGCTTCGAAAAGAAGATCCAATTCATCTTGGGTAAGAGGCCTGAAGGTTCCGCAGGAATCAAGGCCTTCTTCTATTTTTACGCCGGCAAGTTCAAGCCTTCTGAGCTCTAATACTTCCTTGTTGAAGTGCGCGAAGATCCTTCTGACCTCATGAGTCTTGCCTTCGTGAAGGGTCAGCAGGGCTCTGGCGAGGCCGTCTTCTGCCGGCTCGATGACTCTAAGCTCTGCAGGAGCTATCTGCTCGCTGTAGCCCTTGTCACGGATAGTAAAGCCTGATGCTACGGTATTTATCTCTTCTTCTGTCCAGGCAAGGCCTCTGAAGGTTGCCATATAGATCTTGGGAACTTCATACTTGGGCGACTGGAGGCGGTGTGAGAGCTCTCCGTCGTTGGTTATGATGAGAAGTCCCGATGTGTGGAAATCAAGTCTTCCGACAGGCGAGAGCTTCTTAGACTTAAGTTCTGAAGGAATGTAATCCGCAACGCAGGGAAGACGCTTGTCCTCCATTGCCGTAAGGACGCCGTCCGGCTTATCCAAAAGGAAATAGAGTTTGGTCTGAAGGTTGATCTCCTGACCGTCTATGGTGATAGAATCAGTCTCTTTCACGTGGAAAGATGCGTCAGTAACGACAGCGCCGTTAACCTGAACGCTGCCGTGGGAGATTATGCTGCGGACGGCAGATCTAGTGCCTATTCCGCTGTTTGCGATTAAACGGTCCAGTCTCATGGGAATATTATAACTTATTAGCGTATAATTGTTTTCGAGAGGTTTTCTAATGGAAATAATAAATATCGAACAGGGACACCCGACGGTGCAGCAGGCCATGGTCAAGCTCCAGAACGGGATATACAGAGCCAGGGCGACAGGACAGCCCATGGCCAAGATCGTTCACGGCTACGGGTCTTCGGGCACGGGCGGTGCGATCAAGCAGGCGATAGGGTTAGAGCTCCGCAAGTATATTTCGCGCGGCATGATCAAATCATATTGCCCCGGTGAGGACTTCGGACCGTTCTCTTCTGCAGGGCGCGAGATGAGCGCAAAGCATCCTGCCGTCTCACGCGACAGAGACTGGGGACTTCAAAACGACGGTATTACCGTGATAATGTTCAAGTAAGAGGTTTATATGGCAGACGAGTTTGATAAGAAGTGGGAGGCATTCGAGGCAAGATGCAAGGATTGCCATAACTGCGGCTTAAGGGATGGCTGTACAAATGTGGTCATCTACAGAGGCAGCAGGAAAGCTCCTTTGATGATAATAGGCGAGGCTCCGGGCGAGAACGAGGATATCCAGGGACTGCCGTTTGTCGGAAGGTCCGGCCAGCTCCTCCAGAATCTCCTGGGCAGCTATGGCTTTACCAATAATGATTACCATATCTGCAATATCGCGAAATGCAGGCCGCCCCAGAACAGGCGCCCCACACCCGAAGAGATCCACTGCTGCAAGCCCCTTCTGGCAGAGCAGTTCATGCTCGTAAGGCCCAAGGTGATCCTGCTCTGCGGTTCGACGGCTTATGAGGGATTCTTCGGCACAAAGCCCGTTATGCATGATGTCAGGGGACGTTTTATCGAGAAAAACGGCTACTATATCATGACGACATACCATCCGGCTTATGCCCTGAGGAACCCTGCAAATAAGATGCCTATCTATGAAGATATGGGCAAAGTCAGGGACAAATTGACCGAGATCGGAGCGATGCCTCCGTTGGAACCTGTAAAAGAGTAAATTTCCGTATTGATTTTCGGAAATGGCTTTGCTATAATTCGTGAGTTGAAAAACCGCATTGCCGAATTGTGTAACGGTAGCACACCGG
>Ga0247610_10007207_pt1 | contig 11453 bp, 10 predicted proteins | sample 174DNAGHGhighgp2_FD_193483 | JGI IMG/M metagenome (GOLD analysis project Ga0247610, IMG submission 193483) | Sheep rumen microbial communities from Palmerston North, Manawatu-Wanganui, New Zealand - 1742 DNA GHGhigh gp2 | ecosystem: Host-associated > Mammals > Digestive system > Stomach > Rumen...
CCGAACCGCGCTGATTGAAGCACAGATGAAACGGCTGGGCCTGGAAAACATCAGGCCGATGGTCCGGGATGCTTCCAAAAAACGCGAAGATCTTTACAGAACCATGGATGCTGTCCTGCTTGACGCGCCTTGCAGCGGGCTGGGGGTGCTGGCGGAAAAGCCCGATATCAAACTCCGGGTTACCGAGGAAAGCATCAGCGAACTGACAGAAATCCAGAAGGAACTGCTGGACACTGTGTGTGAGTACGTCAAGCCCGGCGGAACCCTGGTATATTCAACCTGTTCACTTTTGCCGGAGGAGGATGAAGATCAGGTTACCGGCTTTCTCTCAAGGCATCCCGAGTTTGAAGCATGCGAACTCCCCGAAAGTATTCCGGAAAGATACCGAAAGTATCGGAAAAACGGGCTTCAGCTGCTGGAACACCGGGACGGAGTGGAAGGATTTTATCTTTGCAGGATGAAGAGGAAGGAATGAAGGAATGACGGAACTGGCCGGAATGACGCGGGATGAGCTTGCCGCATGGATGAAACAGCAGGGTTTTCCCGCATTCCGCGGAAAGCAGGTATTTGAGTGGATCCATCGGGGTGTTGATTTTGACGGGATGTCCAATCTGCCGGTTGCTATGCGCGAGGATCTGAAGAAGAATGCCGTCGCACAGGGCGTCAGCATCCGGATGAGCCAGACCAGCAAGCTGGACGGGACTGTGAAATTCCTGTATGAGCTGAGGGATGGCAATTGTGTGGAAGGCGTACTGATGCGCTATAAATATGGCGTCAGCCTTTGTATCTCCACCCAGGTCGGATGCAGGATGGGCTGCCGTTTCTGCGCGTCAACGCTTGAAGGACGGATCCGGGACCTGACGGCTGGTGAAATGCTGGGCGAGGTACTTGCAGCCAACCGTTTTCTGCTTCCCGAAGACAAAAAAGTAAGCCATATCGTGCTGATGGGAAGCGGTGAGCCGCTGGATAATTATACGCAGGTCATCCGGTTCCTCCATCTGCTGCGCGAAGAAGGCGGGATTACAATCAGCCTCCGCAATGTATCCCTGTCCACTTGCGGCATTGTACCGCGGATGAATGAACTGGCAGAAGAAAACCTCCCCGTTACACTATGTGTTTCACTTCATGCGCCGAATGATGAAACCCGAAAAAAAACGATGCCGATCGCAGAACGCTGGACAATCAGCGAAATTCTGGAAGCATGCCGGAATTACATCCGTAAAACCGGGCGCCGCGTTATCTTTGAATACGCTCTTTCAGAAGGCGTAAATGCCAGTGAGTCAGACGCTGAAGAGCTGGCTGACATTCTTCGCGGAATGCAGTGCCATGTCAACCTGATCCCCCTGAACGAGGTGAAGGAGCGGGATTTGAAAGGCGTCAGCGAAGAGACGGTGAAAAGGTTCATGCAGATTCTGGAGAAGCGGCACATTTCCGTGACCCGGAGACGGGAAATGGGCGACGATATTGAAGGCGCATGCGGACAGCTGCGCAGAAAGATTATTGGAAAGGGCGAAAATCTTCCATGCGAAAGTTTAACCTGAAGGAAAATGCAGCAAAGCGCATGATCGGGATGCAGAAGGCAGGCCTGAGCGAGAAGGATGCCTTTGCGGATATGCCTGCAGAAAAGCCTGTGGATACAGGATTTGATGACGGTATCCGGATTGTGTGGAGGACAGACACCGGCCGCATCCGGCAAAATAACCAGGACGCTGTGATCATTGGAAGCGGTCTGGCCGGCGTTGCGGACGGAATGGGCGGTCACAATGCGGGAGAAGTGGCTTCATGCGGGCTCCGGGACGGACTGATTGCTGAAACTTCCGGTTGTAAACCGGATGAAGAAACGCTGACTGAAGCAATCAAAACGGTCAATCATGATCTTTATACCCGGCAGGAAAACGACAGTGCCCTGCGGGGAATGGGTACGACCCTGACTGTCCTCTGGCCGGGGAAAGAAACCATGATCATTGCACAGGTCGGTGACAGCCGGGCATATCTGATCCGCAACGGCGAAATGCGCCAGATTACGGAAGACCATTCGATGGTGGCTGATATGGTTCGCCGCGGCGTGCTGACTGAGGAACAGGCAGCGACACATCCGATGCGCAACTATATTACCCGGGCTGTCGGCACGGATGAAGATGTGGATGTTGATATATTCCGAGAGAAGCGGGAAGCCGGGGACCGGTGGCTGGTATGTTCAGACGGACTTTACGGCCTGATGAGCCGGAAAACACTGGAAGAACTCTCTCGAATTGAAAACCCGGATGAAGCCGCGGATATTCTGATGCAGACCGCGCTGGACAACGGCGGACGGGATAATATTACCATGGTCCTGCTGATGGATGATATCGGTGCCCGGCCAACGGAAAACAGTGATTCCTGTGATGAAAAAGGCGCACAGGAGGTAACGGATCATGAATGAACCCAAAATCCTCGCAAACCGTTACCGGCTGACAGAGCAGATCGGCATGGGCGGCATGGCCATTGTATACCGGGCGGTCGACCTTCGCACCGGACACAATGTGGCTGTCAAAGTACTCAGGCCTGAATTCAATGAAGACCGGGAGTTCATCGGCCGGTTCCAGCGCGAAGCGGAAGCGGCCAGCAAGATGACGCACCATAATATTGTCAACCTGCTGGATGTCGGTATGGATGGAGACAACCGATATCTGGTCATGGAATATGTTGAAGGAAAAACCCTGAAGGAAGTGATTCAGGAGCGGGGAAAGCTGAGCGCGCCGCTGGCCTGCCAGATCACAATCCGTATCCTGAGCGCGCTGGAACATGCCCACAGGAACGGAATCGTCCATCGGGATATCAAACCGCAGAACATCCTGGTTCACGCGGACGGGCACATCAAAGTGGCTGATTTCGGCATTGCCCGGATCGCAGACAGCGCGACCCTTACCAAGGGTGACAATGTGATGGGTTCGGTCCATTATTTCTCGCCGGAACAGGCAAGGGGCGGCGGCGCCACCGCAGCCAGCGACATCTATTCCACGGGTGTTGTGCTGTATGAGATGCTGACCGGACGTGTTCCGTTTGACGGCGACAATCCTGTAGCTGTAGCAATGCAGCATCTTCACAATGCACCCACACCAATCCAGAGTATTGCACCGGATGTGCCGCCGGCTGTGATCCGTGTGTGCATGAAAGCTATGGAAAAGAATCCGGCAGCACGATACCAGAGCGCACGCGAAATGGCAACCGACCTCCGGGCTGCCCTGGAAGAACGCGGGGAACGGATCAATGTTCCGGAAACCGAAGGGGAAGTCAAACAGCCAAAGCCCCAGGTAGCTCCCGGAGAACGTACCGGTTCAGTTACCGGGTCCAGGCACCGGATACAGGACGGACGGGGAAACGGAAAGCTTCGGCTGTTCCTGATTGCGCTGGGAACCATTGCGGTAGCAGGACTGATGATTTTCGGTACAGTGATGATTTTCCGGCAGGTGTTCAACACCAGGACCGTTCCCGACCTGGTGGGCATGGAACTGTCAGAAGCGCAGGTTGAACTGACACGGAACAACCTGAAATATTCCGTCAGTTATGTGACAAATGATACATATTCAAAAGGAATTGTTTATATGCAGAATCCGGCAGCGGATTCTCCGGCCCATGTGGATGACTGTGTTATCCTGATGGTTTCAGACGGACCGTCTGCATTTTCGATGCCGAATGTTATCAATATGTCCGCAACAGAGGCAACCGCACTGCTGGAAAGCCGCGGAATGCGTGTCACCCGCGACCGGGAGGCAAGCAGTGACGTTGCGGTGGATTACGTAATGCGGCAATCCCCGGCCGCGGATGAGATGGTTACTGTTGACACACCGGTTACCCTTACGATCAGCGGCGGAGTGACGGTCATTCCGAACCTGGTCGGACAGACGCTCCAGGAGGCAGAAATCAGCCTTCTTAACCAGAACCTGACACTGCATCCCGCGCTGAAATACGTGGATACCGGAATTGCAGAGCTGCACGGAACGGTGGCAGCCCAAATGCCGGACGCAGATACACGGGTTGCCCAGAATACGGCAGTTACGCTGACTATTTACCAGTACAGGGAAAATTCCAAGATCATTTCCTTCACCGCTCCGGAAAGTGAGCAGCAGCAGGTCATCCGGCTGGCCGTGCAGGCGTCCGGGTCGACGGTGGAAATCGATTCCCGAACCACTACGCTGGGAGCCGAAGATCCCCGGGAAATCCAGTACACCCTGGTGATTCCGGATGACCGTACATACAGTGTATTTGTCTATATCAATGACGTACTGAATTCGCAGCAGGTGATCAATCAGACAGAAGGAGCCGGCAATACCTGAGATATGAATGAAAATAAAGAGGAACTGAGCCGGGGAACTCTGGTACGGGGGATCGGCAGTTTCTATACTGCCCGGGATCGGGAAGGAAATGAATTTACCCTGCGCTGCAAAAAGAAATTCAGGCACCGGGGAATGAGCCCAATGACGGGCGACGAAGTAATGTTTTCCAAAGGCGAAGGGGAAGCCCACGGCTGGATTGAAGAAATCCTGCCCAGAAAAACTGTCTGCCTCCGGCCTCCCGTCGCAAATGTTGAGGCATTGATCCTGGTGATTTCCCCTGTACCGGAACCGGACATGCTGCTGGCAGACAGACAAATTTCCCGGGCTTTTGCCCAGGATATGGAAGTCATGATTGCTGTAAACAAAAGCGACCTGGACCATCATCTGGCTTCCGAAATACAGAAGCAATACCTGGAAACCGGTATTCCCGTGTATGAGGTGAGCGCACGGGAAAAGACCGGACTGGAAGATTTGAAGAACGCCATGCGGGGAAAGCTGTGCTGCCTGACCGGGCAGAGCGGAGCCGGCAAAAGCACGCTCCTGAATGCATTGCTTGACCTTGATCTGGAAACCGGGGATATATCCCGGAAAATTGCACGCGGAAAGAACACCACACGCCAATCCGAAATGATTGTGAAAGACGGAATCCGTGTCATGGATACTGCCGGTTTCAACCTGCTTGAACCCGAAAAACACCTGGAACCGGAGAAACTGAAGGAACGGTACCCGGAATTCCGGCCGTATGAAGGGAAATGCCGGTTCCGTGAATGCCTGCATGACCGGGAGCCGGGATGCGCTGTAACAGAAGCCGCAAACCTGGGGAGACTGAATGCCCGGCGTGTGGAACGGTACAGGCAGATTCTTGAAGAAACCAGAGAAGTATGGAGGACAAGATATGATTAAGGTCGCACCGAGTATTCTTGCAGCGGATCCGATCAACCTGGAAAGGGATGTCCGCCTGGCAGTGAAGGCAGGATGTGACTGGCTGCACATTGATGTGATGGACGCCCATTTTGTCCCGAACCTGGCGTATACGCCCGATGTTGTGCGACGCCTTCATGAGACATTCAATGTTCATCTGGACGTGCACCTGATGATGAATCAGCCTGAGTCGCTTTGTGACGCATTTATCCGCGCAGGAGCCGGCACTCTGACCATTCACGCGGAAGCCGGCCAGGATACCGGAGCCCTCCTGGAAAGAATCCGGAGCGCCGGTATCCTTGCCGGACTGGCAATACGGCCCGGAACACCCGCAGAAGCTGTGCGGCCATACATGGATCAGGCAGACCTGATCCTCACCATGACAGTTGAACCCGGATTCGGGGGACAGAAACTGGACCGGTCCGTTCTGGAAAAGATGCGTAAAATCCGTGAAAACGGATATACCGGACTGATTGAAGCAGACGGCGGACTGAATGAACAAAACCTGCAGGACCTGGCAGACAGCGGGCTGGACGTCGCGGTGATGGGTACGGCGCTGTTTCATGCGGCAGATATGGCGGAAATGATCAAAAGAATCCACCGGATCAAAATGAAACCCAACGGATCGGAGACCTGAAGAAAGATGAACCAGGATACCATTGCCGCGATTGCGACTCCTCCGGGAACCGGCGGAATCGGTATTATCCGGATCAGCGGACCGGAAGCGGAACCAATCCTGAACCGGATATTCCGGCCTTCCGGCGTGAAGCTGCCGCTTGAAAACAGAAAACTGACCTACGGGCATATTATGGACGGGGACAGTCTCCTGGATGAGTGCATGGCTGTCATCATGCGCGCGCCGGGAAGTTATACCCGGGAGGACGTTGCGGAATTGCAGATACATGGCGGAATCCAGGTTATGAATGCTGTGCTGGATACCTGCCTGAAATGCGGGAGCAGACTTGCTGAACCCGGAGAGTTTACGAAACGGGCGTTTCTGAACGGCCGGATTGACCTGAGCCGTGCTGAAGCAGTTATGGGTATGATTTCCGCACGCGGCGAACAGGAATACCGGAATGCCGTGCGGCAGATGGAAGGCGGAACTGCCGATTTTATCCGCACAGCGTCTGAGGAATTATACGGACTTCAGGCTGGCCTTGCGGCGTGCATCGATTATCCGGAGGAAATTTCGGATGAAGAAGGTACCGATGCGCTGAAACCGGGACTGGAAAAGCTGATTAACACACTGGAAGAAGCCATGGATGAGCGGTCCGCCCGCCTGATTCATGACGGATTCCAGGTCACCTTGTACGGAACCCCCAATGCCGGGAAAAGCAGCCTGCTGAATGCGCTGATCGGCCAGAACAAAGCGATTGTGACCGATATTCCCGGAACGACCCGGGACACTGTGGAAGGGGAGATTATGCTTGATGGCATCCGGGTTCATTTTACCGATACTGCAGGACTGCGGGAAACCGATGATCCGATCGAGAAAATCGGTGTGGAACGGTCGGAACAGGCAGTCCGGAATGCCGACATGACCCTGCTTGTCCTGGACGGATCCCGGAGAATCACAGAAGATGAAAAGGAAAGAATCCGGACGATTGCAGGCCGGTGCATTATATTGATCAATAAATCCGATATCCTGCAGGTTACGGAAGAAAAGGATATCCTGGAAATCAATCCGGAAGCAGCGTGCCTGACCGTATCGGCACTGGATCCGGAAACGCTGAAACCGCTGAAGGAAAAACTGAAAGAGCAGGTCCGTGTTTCCGACCGGATGACGATATCCCAGCCACGGCACCTGGACGCGGTCCGACGGGCGGTGTCTGCGCTGAAATCCGCGAAATCCACGCTGGACAGCATGACACCCGATATGGCGTCAACAGACCTGCAGTCCGCCCAGGCTGCACTGGCAGAGATTACGGGAGACCAGGCGGATGAAAAACTGCTGGACCGTATTTTTTCCACTTTCTGTGTGGGTAAATGAGAGGAATGGTATGAATGCCGGAAATCCAACGTGTTGTACGCGGACGAGGAAGCCTGAAAAAGATTATGGAGCTTGCCGAAAAACTTGAAATCCGGCATCCAATGATTGTCGGAGGAAACACGCTGACTTCCCGGCTGCTTCGCAGGGTACCGGAACTTCTGTCCGCGCCGGTATTCAGCGGATTTCATCCCAATCCGGATCTGAGCGATGCTGGAGCCGGCGCCGATATGTACAGAGCGAACGGATGCGACGGAATAATATCCATCGGCGGCGGTTCTGCGATTGATACCGCAAAAGCAGTGCAAACACTGCTGTTCTGCAAAAGCCTGGAAACTGTCGCGGCCGGAAACCTTCCGGAAAAAATGAAGGTCCCCCACATCGCAGTTCCCGGAACAGCCGGGAGCGGCGCAGAAGCAACACAAAATGCAGTTGTGTACATGAACGGGAAAAAGGTCAGCATCAGCCATCCGGACCTGAAGCCGGACGGCGCGCTGCTGGATTCGGAACTGCTGGACAGCCTGCCTGAATACCATAAAAAAAGCTGTGCCATGGATGCACTTGCCCAGGGAATCGAAAGTTACTGGTGCGAAGCGGCTGATGATGACAGCCGCGTACATGCATTCCTGGCAATTCTTGGCGTGATCGATAACCTGAAGGCCTACCTGGCCGGGGATCCGCACGCGGCCGATGAAATGCTGGATGCCAGCTACCAGAGCGGAAAAGCAATCCAGCTCACCCGGACTACCGCTGCACATGCCATGAGCTACCAACTGACAAAAACTTTCGGGATTGCCCATGGGCACGCGGTTATGCTGACACTTCCCACATTGTGGGAAATGATGACTGAAGATGAAAAAGAGAGTCCCGTCCTGGAGGAACTCAGCCGACTGATGCGCCTGGGCGATCCACTGATGGTTCCCCGGCTGCTCCGCGGTATCATGGCGGATATCGGACTTACGGTTCCGGCATTTCCGGATGACCGGATCCTGGATATGCTGACAGATTCCGTCAATCCCGAAAGGCTGGCGAATCATCCGGTGAAACTCAGCCGGAATGAAATCCGGAACGCATATGTCAGATCACTGCTTCCCATGGAAGATGCTGAACGGCAGGCGTGCATGGATATCTGGAAGTATTACAGCGTATCATAACATAAAGGAGGAATATTCGTGCCGGAAAAACGAATGGGAAAAAGCGGGATCGATGCTGCCGGTAATGATCAGGCTTTCAATAAGGGAAAGAACCTGCATGAGGGACATCGTGAAGCGCTCCGAAACCGGTTCATGAAGGAAGGCGGATTCGACCACTTTGAGGACCACCAGATCCTTGAACTGCTTCTTTTCTACGCAAACGCCAGGCAGGACACCAATCCCACGGCCCATGAACTCCTGGATACATTCGGCTCACTGAAAGGAGTGCTGGAAGCCCGGCCGGAAATGCTGACAACAGTGAAAGGAATCGGTCCGCAGGCAGCAACGCTGATCTCCATGGTTGTACCGCTTACACGGGTATGGAACCGCTGCGCCATGGAAAAACCAGACCGGATTGGAAACAGCCGAGAGGCAGAGAAATACTGCCTTTCCCTGGTTGCCGGAAACCGGACAGAGAGGTTTTATGTGATTGCACTGAACGCCCAGTGCAATGTACTTGGAAGACGACGTATCTCCGAAGGATCACTGAGCGAAGTCTCCGCGTATCCCCGGCTCGTAATGGAAACAGCCCTGAATTACAACGCGCACAGTGTACTCCTGTGCCATAACCATCCGGGCGGAACATGCGCACCGTCCCAGGAAGATATTGCATCCACGCTGCAACTCCAAAGGCTGCTGAACGGTGTCGGAATCCTGGTGCTGGATCACATCATTGTTGCCGGAAGCGTAACATACAGCATGATTGAGCATGGGGATATCGACTACCGCATCAAAAACAGGATATAGGAGAATCGGATGAGAAAGAACCAGAACAGGAAACGGCACGGGGCACTCCGCATCCTGACAGCATTGGTACTGGCCGGGATTCTTGCCTATGGAGGGATTGTGGCAATGATTTGCGTGGAGGAAGGAAAGGTGCCGAAAGCACTGACAGATCAAACAGAGTATGATGCGATTATTGTTCTCGGCGCACAGGTAAAACCGGACCGGACACTGAGCGTCCAGCTGACATGGCGGATGGATGCAGCCGCTGAAGCATATGAAAAGAAGAATGTGCCCATTGTAGTCTGCGGCGCGCAGGGAACGGACGAACCCTGTACAGAAGCGGAAGCAATGAAAGAATACCTTCTCGGAAAGGGAATCCCGGAAAACATAATCCTGACGGATCCGAAATCTTTCAACACAAATGAAAACCTTGAAAATGCACGGGAACTCCTGAAAGGTTATCCGGACGTAAAAAGCGTTCTGATTGTGACAAGCGATTATCATGTTCCACGGTCCCTGGCAATCGCACGGGATCTGGGATTCGAAGCAGAAGGATTCGGCGCGAAATGCCTGCCGGAACGCTGGATCAAGAACCATGCGCGGGAAGCCCTGGCATGGTGCAAATACTGGGCGAAAAAATACTTCCGACTGCCGCTGTGAGGACGCGACATGAAAGAAAAGATCAGAAACATTCTCGGGATCAACGGGATTCCGGCATCCCCGGACCTGCCTGAAAAGCTGGAAATTTACCTGCGCCTGCTGAAGGAATGGAATTCGAAAATGGACCTGATTGCAGATGCGCCGGATGACGAAATCCTGGATCGTCACTTTACTGACAGCCTGACTGTTCTCCGGAACGGACTTGTTCCATATGGTGCAAAATGGATTGACGTCGGTACGGGCGCCGGATTTCCGGGCCTTCCGCTCGCAATGGCAAGACCGGATATCATGATGACACTGATGGATGCACAACAAAAGAGATTGAATTTCCTTCAGGCTGTCATTGAGGAAACGGGTATTTCGAATTGCTGCACAGTGCATATGAGGGCAGAAGAAGGCGCTAGGAATCCGGAATACCGGGAAAAATTTGATATCGCATCCGCCAGGGCTGTCGCACCGCTGAATACGCTGACCGAATACCTGCTGCCATTTGTCAGAATCGGAGGTGCAGCACTCTGCTGGAAAGGCCCGGCACTCAGGAATGAACTTGAAGCGGGAAGGCGGTCTGCGCATATCCTTGGAGGAAAACTGGAGATGCCGGTAATATGCCATATCGAAGGCAGGGACTGGGAACATATGGTCCTGCCGATCCGCAAAACAGAAAAAACAGCGGCCGCGTATCCCCGGAAAGCGGGAATGCCGAAAACGAAACCGCTGGTAAAGCAGGAAGCCGAATAAAAAGAAGTATCATCAAATGCGGGACAACAGGTAAGCTCCCATGATGCCACTGGCTGTTCCAAGCCCGGGTTCAACAATATACGATGACATACCATCCCCGAAGAGCTGCTCAGGGATATATCCGTTCAGCAGGTGGGCGGTTTCCTTCCGGATGAGCGGGAAGAGATGTTTCTGCTGCATAATGCCTCCGCCCAGAATGATCACTTCCGGTGAAAAAGCAAGTATCGCATTGACACAGAGCTGGGAGAGATAATGCGCTTCCAGCCGCCAGGCGCGATGATCCGCAGGAAGATCCTTTCCACGGATTCCCCAGCGCTTTTCAACGGCCGGACCGGAAGCAAGCCCTTCCAGGCAGTGGCGATGATACGGGCAGAATCCATCAGGAGCGGGATCTTCCGGATCCGGTACCAACAGGATATGACCGATTTCCGGGTGCATCAGACCATGAACCGGTTTGCCGTGAATGATCAGACCGCCCCCGATTCCTGTGCCGACTGTTACATACAGGCAGGAATCTTTTCCCCGTGCGGCACCCAGGCTGTATTCGGCAAGGGCGGCAGCATTTACATCGGTATCAATTGAAACCGGAACCTGCAGTGCATCCGAAAAAGCCTGGCGGAGCGGAAAATGACGCCAGGACAGCTTGGGCGATTCCGTAACAGAACCATAAGCGGGGGATGACGGATTCAGATCCAGCGGACCAAAGGAACCGATTCCCAGTGAAGACAACCCCTTGCCGATGAAGAAAGAAATCATTTCCGGCATTGTTTCATCCGGAGTCCGTGTCGGAATGGATACGGATTCCAGCATATTTCCATTATCATCCATCACCGCCAGTACCATTTTGGTACCGCCGGCTTCCAGCGCACCATACCGCATGGGAAACCCTCCTATCATCACTAACGGATTATA
>Ga0247610_10007210_pt1 | contig 11452 bp, 7 predicted proteins | sample 174DNAGHGhighgp2_FD_193483 | JGI IMG/M metagenome (GOLD analysis project Ga0247610, IMG submission 193483) | Sheep rumen microbial communities from Palmerston North, Manawatu-Wanganui, New Zealand - 1742 DNA GHGhigh gp2 | ecosystem: Host-associated > Mammals > Digestive system > Stomach > Rumen ...
GCCGGACGAGAGCGTGAGCAAGCCTGTGTAGGTGCCTGCTTCAGGCGAATCTTCGCGCAGAGCAAAGTCGTTCCCCTCGTCAAAGGCAGTCGCGACGGCCGTCCCGATAGGGTAGAGGCAGGGGGGTAGAGTGGCGCGTGGGGCAAGTTCCCGTTCGTGTCGGCTATCTGAATCTGCTTGGAGTTGGTATTGACCTGCACCTGGCAGAGCCCGATGTTATCGACGCGGAACTTATGGTCACCGCTTGTGTGGAGCGCGATGGCCTGTGTGCCCATGCGGAGCGGCGTGTCTGTAGTGGACGGTCCCCAGTGGTTGCCCCAGTCCGAGGCGTTTGTCATGAACTTCAGCTCGCCGCCGTGGAAAAGGAAGCCGCTCCATGTATAGACGCCCGAAGCCTGTTCCGTCATCTGCTGACGCGTCCAGCCTGTCGTGATGGCGGAGCCCACGATATAGAGCGCGGCACGTGTCTGCACCGCCCAAAGCAAGATGAAGAGGATGAGGTATAAGGCTCTATACATAATATAATAATGTCTATTCACCTGCAAAGATAGCATTTTTTTGAATACGAAGGCTGTTTTAATGCCAATTTTCTGCAGTTTGAGTGGTTCCTTAAACACATCTCGTTGCCAGACATAACAGGTCAAGTTTATTGCTCCTTCATGTAGGAGCAATTGCACATACATGTAGGAGCAATTGCTTCTACATGAAGGAGCAAAGAAATAGTCGTGTGGGGTTGAGCGTCTTCATGTAATGAAATGTATGCATCAACACGAAAAACTTAGTCGGACAGGCTGTTAATTCGGATATTTTCACTAACTTTGCAGAGCATTAATCTATATCGATATGGCAAACTACATCAAACAAAGTCTCGAAGAAGGCGAGACAATCATCTACAAGGGACGGCTTCACTGGTCGTACATCTTCAGGTATATGTTCTTTACCTTGCTGTTCGCAGTGGGCGGAATCATAGTTATCTACCTGGCTTACAGCAAACAACCAGAGCAGAAAAACACACTCTTCTACTTCGGCATTGCTTTGTTTGTGCTTGCTTTCATTGTCTGGCTTGTGGGACGCATCGTCAGGACTCGCACCGAGTTTGCTGTCACGGACACCCGTTTCGTGCAGAAGGACGGCATCTTCAACATCAAGATGACCGAGATTCCCCTGGCTCGCGTGGAAACCGTGAACTTCTACCAGTCCCTGTGGCAAAGGCTTCTTGGCACAGGTTGCGTGGAGTTGGTGGGCAGCGGAGGCACATCGCATCAGGTGCATTGCATAGAGCAACCCATGAAGGTGCGCAAGATAATCGTGACGTCAATCAAGAAGCCCATGCCAACAAATAGTGTTAGCGATACTAGTTTAACTAGTTCGACTAGTTCAACTAGCACTCCCAATAACCCTTCTTTGACCGAACAGCAATGAAACAGCAAACAGAGCAGCGCATCGCTTTCGTCGATTGGATACGCGTCATCGCGTGCTTCCTAGTGATGCTTGTGCATGCCAGTGAGAACTTCTACGGTGCCGACGATAGCGGGTTGGCAGGCAATATGTCAAAACTCGCCACCGAGAGCAACCGCTTTTGGGTAGCCTTCTACGACGGAGCACTTGGTCGTGTCTCCGTGCCTCTCTTCATGACTATCAGCGCTTTCCTGCTTGTGCCGATGAAGTCGGGCGTGAGCATGGGCGACTTTTACCGTCGGCGCTTCCTACGCATCCTGCCGCCGATGATTGTCTTCATGCTCCTCTACTGCTTCCTCCCGCTGGCATGGGGCGGCATGACATGGGAGACATCGATGAACGACCTGTGCCGTCTGCCCTGGAACTTCCCGTCGATGGCCGGGCATCTCTGGTTCATGTACCCCCTCATCAGCCTTTACCTCATCATCCCCGTCGTGTCGCCTTGGCTTGAGAAGGCTTCCGCAAAGGACGAACGTCTGTTCCTCTACATCTTCGTCTTCTCGACGACCATGCCCTGGCTGCACCGTTTCGTGAGCGACGAACTGTGGGGCGAGTGCTTCTGGAACGGCTTCCATGCCCTCTGGTACTGCTCCGGCTACCTCGGCTACCTTGTCTTGGCGCACTACATCCGCTACCATCTCCACTGGACCGACCAGCGTCGAACCATCATCGGACTTGTCTGCTTCATCATTGGCGCCGCGTTTACCGGCTGGAGTTTCTGGCTGAAAGGCGTTCCCGGCGTTGCCATCGAGACCCCGATGCTCGAGTGGAGTTGGGAGTTCTGCACGCTCAACGTGCTCGTCGCAACCTATGGACTCTTCCTCCTCTTCTCGACTATTCACCGCCCGGCACCTCGCATCATCACCTCCCTGGCTAAGCTCAGCTTCGGCATGTACCTGATGCATCTGTTCTTCCTGGCTCCCATCGCCGTCTATTTCGTGAATGGCAGCCAGGCACAACCCCTGATTCCCGTCTGGGCAGCCATCCCCGCGATAGCCGTTTTGAGCTTTATCTGCTGTGCCGTCACCACTAAGATTGTCTCCCTGCTGCCTGGCAGCAAGTGGATTGTGGGGTAGGAAGACCCCCTCTGACTCCCCCTTAATGGGGAGAAAACAAGGCAATGGACAAGAAACTTCTCCTTGAGCGCTCGGGTGAGTTGCCTGCTTGGTCGATTGCCGATGCTGTGAGCCGGACGCTTCGGGAGCAGCAGGCATTGGTTGTTACTGCACCTCCGGGAGCTGGCAAATCGACCTTGCTTCCCCTAACCCTCATGCTTGATGCGCCCGTCGAGGGCAAGATTCTGATGCTCGAACCGCGTCGGCTGGCTGCACGGCAAATTGCAGAGCGCATGGCGGAACTGCTCGGCGAACCCGTCGGAAAGACGGTCGGCTACCGCATCCGCTTTGATACTTGCATCAGCAAGGACACTAAGATAGAGGTCCTCACAGAAGGCATCCTGACGCGAATGCTGCAGAGCGACCCGACGCTCGATGGCGTCGGCATCGTCATCTTTGACGAGTTCCACGAACGCAACCTGCATTCCGACCTCGCCCTTGCCCTCTCCCGGCAAGCACAGCAGCTGCTCCGTCCCGACCTTCGCCTTCTCATCATGTCCGCCACCATCGACGCATCGGCCATCTGCCAAGCGTTGCAGGCTCCGCTCATCGAGAGCCAAGGGCGGATGTTCCCCGTTGAGATTCATTATGCAAAAGAGGATTCCGACCTACGCGACATGCCGCAAGTGGCAGCCCATGCCGTCCGTCAAGCCTTGAAGGAACAGGAAGGTGACATCCTCGTCTTCCTGCCTGGACAAGCAGACATCATGAAGTGCGCCGAGTTGCTATGGGAAAGCACGGCAAACATCCTGCCTCTCTACGGCAACCTCCCGCCAGCGGAACAGCGCAAGGCTCTCCTGCCATCGAGGGACGGCGCGCGAAAAGTCGTGATAGCCACGCCTATAGCCGAGACCTCGCTGACCATCGAAGGCGTCCGCATCGTCATCGACAGCGGATTGTGCCGCACCCTTGTCTTCGACGGACGCACCGGTCTGAGCCACCTCGATACGGTAACCATCAGCATGGACATGGCAAAGCAACGAGCCGGACGCGCGGGTCGCTTGGCACCAGGTACTTGTTTTCGCCTTTGGACCAAAGCCGCGGAGCATCGCATGGCAGAGCAGCGCAAGCCGGAGATAGAGTATGCCGACCTTGCACCGCTGCTTCTTGACATCGCTGCGTTTGGCGAGCCGAATGCAGATACCTTGCCTTGGCTTACGCCACCACCTGTAAAGAGTATAGCCGACGCCCGCCATCTCCTCCTTTCCCTCGGGGCAATCGACGAAAAAGGCATCACGCCGCTGGGCAAAAGAATGGCAGAACTGCCTTGCCATCCCCGTATAGCCCGCATGATACTCCGTGCGGCCTCCCTTGGCAAGACAAGCCTCGCCTGCGACATTGCCTCGCTGCTCGAAGAGAAAGACCCGCTCGCGCAGAACGAACATGAAGCAGACATTGGCCTGCGTGTCAGCCAGTTGCAGCGTGCCAGGCAGCATAAAAGCCTTGGCCCATGGCAGCGTATCGCGCAAGTGGCCGATGCTTATAGAAAGATGATGAAGGTTTCGCCGACCACCCCTCCCTTAGATGGCACGGGAAATGGTGAACCGTTCCCCCCTCCTTTGGAGGGGACGGGGGAGGCTGGCCCTTTCCTCGCCTACGCTTACCCTGAACGCATTGCGATGCAAATGGACCGTGCGGGGCGATACAGGCTTGCCAGTGGCGACGAGGTACGCCTTGACCGCAGCGACCCGCTGTCTTCTTATCCGTGGCTCGTCTTTGCGAAAGTCCAGTCTGTTGGCGTCGCAAACATAAAAGCCACCTCTTTAAGAGGAGGTTTGGTAGGGGCTGCCGTTGAGCCTTCCGACTTACAGGAACTGGCTTCGCAACGCGACCTCGTGGCTTGGGACACGGGGCAGGATTGTCTGCTTATGCAGCGAGAATGGCGCATCGGACGGCTCTTGCTTCGCGCCAAACCCATCCACGATGCACCGCGCGACTTGCAGGAACAAGTCATCTGCGATGCCGTGATGAAGAACGGACTCAGTCTGCTGTCGTGGAGCGACGAGGTCAGCGCCTTGCAGCGACGCATTGCGCAGGTGGCTGCATGGCATCCCGAACTGAACCTTCCCGACCTATCTACGCAACATTTGCTTGCAACGGCGCACGACTGGTTACCTTATTATATATATGATGGCGAGCGATTGCGCGCGACGGGAACTGCCTTGCGGAAAATTGACCTGTGTGCAGCACTGTGGTCGCTCATCCCATACGACCTGCAACAGCACATAGACCGCCTTGCGCCATCGCATATCGTTGTGCCGACTGGCAGCCACATACGTCTGGACTATCGTGTCGGTGCTGAAGCCCCTGTGCTGAGTGTTTGCTTGCAGGAATGTTTTGGAATGGATGAGACGCCCTGCGTGAACGATGGGAAGGTACCTGTGCTAATGGAACTGCTCTCGCCAGGCTACAAGCCTGTTCAGCTCACAAGTGACCTTCGCAGCTTTTGGCAGAACACTTACTTCGAGGTACGCGGAGAATTGCGACGCCGTTATCCAAAGCACTATTGGCCCGACAATCCTTTGGAGGCAGAGGCAGTGAGAGGTACGAAGAGAAGATGAAGAAGAGTTGAAGAAAAGGTGAAAAGAATGAGGAGGTAAGTTATAAACAAGAGAAAAGGTGAAAGGGTGAAGTCTTTGATTATGACTCTTTCACCTTTTCACCTTTTTGCTTTTTTTGCTTTTTTGCTTTTTACCAGATGTCTTCAGGTGACTCGGGATTATCGTAAATTTCTTTTGGACAGAACTCTATAAAGTCCATGTAGAACTCTTTGCGGTCGGAGTCGAGTACGGACTTAAGTTTAAGATAGTAAGTCTGGTTGGGGTCCATAGGTTGGCGAACGAAGATGTGGCGTATGTTCTCGCGGTCATTAACTCCTCGTTCTGTACCATCGGCAGAGTTGATGGACTGCGGCCCTTTCATATAGCCGTTGTTGCGCATGCGCTTGTCAACCTCGGCGTTGAAGTCATCATCGAGGGGGTCGTCATCAGCCCATCCCACTTTGGGGTCAGAGCATGTCATTGTTAAGTCAAGAGGTATGCCGGCAACAGGCAGGTGCTTGGGGTCTGTTCCGAAATATATTTGTGCCACACCGCGATTGCCATTTGCCAGTACTTTGTATCGTACTTCATAGGTGCCATAGCGGGGAACGGGCGGCAGGGTAACCATGATTTCCCATTGTCCTACGGCTTTCATTTCGTCGCGATTCAGGTTGCACCAGTCGTCGTTCCATGCATTATAATACACGAAATGCGTACTTTCGTTTTGCTTCATATCTTTGAAGTAGTCATAGACGCGTATGGTGTTGGGGATGTAAACATGCTTGGCGTCCTCTCCGGTTGCCTTCTTCAGTCGGATGTCATTGTTCATGGCTTCCGGGAAAAGGCTCATGCCGTCGAAGCGGATGCGACTGCGGTGCAGGTTATCGCGCGTGGCATCATTATAGGAGATAGGAGCATTTATGGGGTAAATGTTGCAGTTGACCATGTCACTGAGAATAGCAATTGGCGATTCTGAGTCTATGCGACTGCCCACTTTGTCGGGGTCGCATCCAATTTCGTTGCCAGTGCCCTGTCGTCCGTTGTCAGTGATGGGGAAGCGGTTGATGTAAACGCCATCAGTGGCTCCACTTTCGGTAAGTTTGAAGAGGCGTCGCTTGCCCATAGTGGTATAGAACTCATACACCGGGATGGAGTAGGAGTAGGGCTTGCTCAAGTTGTAGCCATACTCGTTGATGTGGAACACGAGTTTGCCTTTAGGAATTCGCATGGGCAACATGTGATAGGTAATCCACTGGTAGAGCAGGTGGTCCTCGCTGTCATAATTGTCGTCTGTGACAAATTGGTCGTCCATGCTGTATTGCTTGTTGTCAAGAATCCATTGTGTGACCTCCTTGAGCAGATCGGGTGAGTTGGGGTCAATGCCTTGGCTTTCCCAAAACTCGTCGGTTTCGGCAAAAATGGTGAAGCCATAAAGTCGATGCCTTGGAGCGTAGCCGGTGCTTCCTTCGGCAAAGCCGAGGCCACCCTCACCACTCATGTGTTCCAGATTGGGGATTTTCCCCAATTGATAGAGTGTCTCATATACCTCGTCTCGTTCCTTGCTCAGCGTGTCGAGCAAACCACATGCTTGAATGATGCGGAAACATGTGCGGAAGCCTTCTTTCTGCTCTTCCAGATATTGCAGAATGTATTTTGCGGCAGTGATGTCTTTTGGAGCAATGACCTTTTCCATCTGGTGGATGATGCCATTGGTGGCAAGGATGTCGCGTTCCGTGGTGTTGACGGGGCAGTCTCCGTTGATGTATATGCTGTCGGGTGCCTTCTCGGGCTTCTTGGAAGAGAGCTTTTTGTCGAAGAGGTTGGCAAGGACGAATTCGTCGTTGGCAGGGAAGTCCGATGTATAGTAGAAGGCATTGGCTTCGTCTCCACCGTCGATAATGCTGTTGAAGACGATGACTCTGCGAATTGAATCAGCCTTATGCTTGCTGGGGAAAGCATCCCATGAGGGTTCAGGGATGAGTCCTTCCTCCACGAGCTGCTCAAGGTACTGCTGTATGGCCTCATTCGTGGGAGCAAAGACAGTATATACGCCTCGAGCACTTAGCAACTGTCCGACTTTAGTGCTGTTTTCCTCGTTCCGTTCGTTGATGTTCACTTGCTTCAGTATGTCAACATAGGTGGTGTAGGCTTCGTGATTCTCCAGGTAACTCATGATAGTTACATCGGAGAAGGGGAAACGGTCCGAGGTGTCGATATATTCCGAACAGTTCCACAAGCAGTAAATGGAAACTGTGGCAAAGCACAGTTTAAGTGTGTTGCAGAGTCGTTTCATGTTCATTAAAATTATATGTTCGTGCACATATTCGGTACAAAGGTAGCAGATATTTCAATACAATGCAATAAAAAAAGATAAATCTTTTGCTTTTTTCATGTATAGTTGTAACTTTGCAACAAGAATTGTATAACATCTAATACAAATTTAACTAACATGAAGAAAAAATTTTACATTGTCCTTGCTTCAATCGCAGCAGGACTTTGCATGACTGCTTGCAGCGGCAAGACGGCCAGCAACACAGGCGATGCAGACAGCATTTTACTTTCTGGTCTGAATCCCGTTGACTTTGCCAGCGACTCTACAGGTCTCTATGTCATTTCCAACAAGAACGGCATGGAGGTGTGCTTCACCAACTTCGGTGGCCGCATCGTCAGCATCATGGTGCCTGACAAGGACGGCAACATGACGGATGTCTGCCTCGGTCACGACAACATTGCCGACTACGAGAAGTTCGGTGCCGAAGGTTGCAACTTCGGAGCCCTTATCGGTCGTTATGGCAACCGCATCGCAAAAGGTCAATTCACACTCGACGGTGAAAGCTACCAACTTCCCATTAACAACGGCCCCAACAGCCTGCACGGTGGTGGCCCGATTGCCTTCCACAACCGTATCTGGGAGGCTGAGCCTATTGACATCAGCAGTATCGCATTCAGCACGACAAGCGCTGATGGCGAGGACGGCTATCCCGGCAACATCAAGGTAACTGTTACTTATGTCGTTACTGAAGACAATGGTTTGCAGATCAGCTACTTTGCTACAACAGACAAGGCAACTGTCCTGAACCTGACCAACCACTGCTACTTCAACCTCAGCGGCGACGGCTCAAAGGATTGCCTCGACGAAGTGCTTTGGCTCGATGCTGACCAGTTCACCGCTGTTGATGCTGACGTTGCCGTTACTGGCGAAGTGCTCGACGTAGAAGGCACTCCCTTCGACTTCCGCACTCCTACAGCCATTGGCGACCGCATCGACGATGAGAGCAACGAACAGATTAAGAACGGTCACGGCTACGACCACAACTGGATTCTCAACACGAAGGGCGACATTACCAAGCCTTTTGCAACACTCTACGACCCGAATACTGGCATCGTGATGGATATGTTCACCGACCAGCCCGGTGTTCAATTCTATGCAGGCAACTTCCTCGACGGCTCGTTCGTAGGCAAGAAGGGCGTGAAGTATCCCCGCCGCAGCGCATTCTGCTTCGAGACACAGCACTATCCCGACAGCCCCAACCATCCCGAATGGCCCACCACAACCCTCCGCCCAGGCGAAGAGTACACGACGACAACCCTCTACAAGTTCAGTACAAAAAAGTAAGTTTGTGTTGATAGCAATAAAGCATCGAGCCCGGTCGAAGCTAGGCTCGCTGCTTTTGTTGTTAGACGTTTGCCCACCTATTCAACGCTTTCCTGCCTTACTTTTGTTTAGCTGGTGATAATGATTCCCGAGGAGAGTGGGGCAGTTCTTCGTGCAGATTGAGGCAAATAGGCACGGAGATTTGCCCGAATCTCCGTGCCTATTTTCTGTGGGCTCTGCTGGCGGATTTCTGAATCCAAATGCATAGGCACTGCATCGAACTGTAAGCAAAAAAAGCAAAAAAGCAAAATAAGCAAACGGGAAATAGGCAGAGAGGGTTTTGCTAATATATATATATTACCAATTACATGCTTTAATTATAATATATATAATATACTGCCTCGACTTTTCTCTCCCACAAAAACATGTTTGTTTTGCTTTTTTGCTTTAAATACCTGCTCGTTCTATTTTTTGCGGGAATATTCAAGAGAATGGTTGCCTGTTCCTCACGGGGTTCCTTCGTTATATAGAATTATTGCTGTCCGGTGGGGAAAGTACCGGAGGTGCGAAAGAACACAGGCGGAGACACCCCCGGCTGAGGACTGTTAGTAAAATGAAACTCCCCGCAAGTTGCTTGACTTGCGGGGAGTTCCCTCGGGTGCCTAGTCGGACTCGAACCGACGACATTCAGAACCACAATCTGACGCTCTAACCAACTGAACTATAGGCACCATGTTAGTTCATAGTTCATAGCTAAAAGTTCATAGTTATGTTACTAATCGCTATTGCTATTCCCTAATTCCTTTCAATTGCGGTGCAAAGGTACAACAAAAAAATGAAGAATAAAGAATGAAGAATGAAGAATTTTATCGCGAAGCCTGCAATTTAACATTTCTTTACAGAAATAAAAACCAGCCTTCCCGGTGATGTGGGAAGGCTGGCAAGATAGGTTTTCGCTAAATTACTTGATTTTAGATACAAACCAAAGGACGATGAGTGCTCCGATGACGGCGCAAACCAATGTCCCGAGGAAACCGTTGGCGGTGAGGCCAAGCAGGCTGTAGAGCCAGCCGCCTACCACGCTACCGATGACACCCAGAAAAAGGTTGATAAGCAGTCCGCGCCCCGAGCCGCTCTGCAACTTGCTTGCGATGAAGCCTGCTAGTATGCCGGTAATGATACCGATGAGCGTACATTCCATAATTTACAGATTGTTCTTCTCGATGTCCTTAAAGTATTTGTATGTGCCGTGCTTCAGTTCGTCAGTAGCATCTTCGTCGCAGACAATGATGGCGTGCGGGTGCATCTGCAGCGCACTAATCGTCCACTCCTGACTGACGCCGCCTTCGATGGCGTGCTGCAGGGCACGAGCCTTGTTGTGGCTGTTAACGACGATGAGCACCTCTTTTGCGTCCATCACGGTGCCGACACCAACTGTCAGGGCAGTCTTGGGCACCTTGTTGACGTCGTAGTCGAAGAAGCGGCTGTTGGCGATGATGGTGTCTGTGGTCAGACTCTTCACGCGGGTACGGCTCTGCAGGGAGCTGAAGGGCTCGTTGAAGGCGATGTGTCCGTCGGGACCTATGCCTCCCATGAAGAGGTCGATGCCGCCGGCGGCTTGGATGGTAGCCTCGTACTGAGCGCATTCTGCCTGTAGGTCCTTTGCGTTGCCGTTCAGGATGTGGACGTTCTCCTTCTTGATGTCAATGTGCGAGAAGAAGTTGGTCCACATGAAACTGTGGTAGCTTTCGGGGTGCTCTTCGGGCAAGCCCACATATTCGTCCATATTGAAGGTAATGACGTTCTGGAAGGAAACCTTTCCAGCCTTGTACATCTCGATGAGGTGTTTGTACAGGCCAAGTGGTGAAGAGCCGGTGGGGCAGCCCAGTTTGAAAGGCTTCTCAGGAGTTGGTTTTGCGGCATTAATCTTTGCTGCAACATACTCTGCCGCCCAGCGGCTCAGGTTCTGATAGTCGGGTTCAATGATTACTCTCATAATAAATATAAATTAAAGTGTATAATAGAGTATTTGTGCTCCTTTTTGTTTCTTTTTGCAAAATTATATGTTTTTGCAGAAAAGAGCAACAATAAGGGTTAAAAATTATCAAAGTTGTTACAAATTGATACAGTAAACATGTTTGTTGTAATAATATTTCTGTGCAAGTGTGTTGATTGTTTAAGGGGTGTTGATTGTTCAGCACGGTTTGCAAAAGGGGATTATTGTGGAGTGGGGAATTGCTTTTTCTTGCAAAAAGCTTTGATGCATGCGGAAAAATCATTATCTTTGCAGACTGAATAAATGTATAACAATTAAAATAACACACAATCATGAAATTCCTGACTGACGAGAAACTCGTTATCGTTGGTGCCGGTGGTATGATCGGCTCTAACATGGTGCAGAGCGTGCTGATGCTCGGCCTCACTCCAAACATCTGTCTGTATGACATCTACGAACCCGGCGTGCACGGCGTTTACGACGAGATGTGCCACTGTGCTTTCCCTGGCGCAAACATCTCCTATACTGTTGACCCCGCTGTGGCTTTCACAGGTGCTAAATACATCATCTCCAGCGGTGGCGCTCCCCGCAAGGAGGGTATGACCCGCGAAGACCTGCTGAAGGGCAACTGCCAGATTGCAGCCGACTTCGGCGAGAACATCAAGAAGTACTGTCCCGACGTGAAGCACGTGGTCGTTATCTTCAATCCTGCCGATGTGACAGCCCTCACAGCTCTCATCCACTCCGG
>Ga0247610_10007211_pt1 | contig 11452 bp, 9 predicted proteins | sample 174DNAGHGhighgp2_FD_193483 | JGI IMG/M metagenome (GOLD analysis project Ga0247610, IMG submission 193483) | Sheep rumen microbial communities from Palmerston North, Manawatu-Wanganui, New Zealand - 1742 DNA GHGhigh gp2 | ecosystem: Host-associated > Mammals > Digestive system > Stomach > Rumen ...
TCTTTATTCGTTCAGCAAAAACAACGATTGGAATGGGTGGACTATATGAAAGTGTTAGGAATGTTCCTCATTATATATGGGCACATCTACCCTCGACTGTATATTTCGCAGGCGATATCTGCTTTTTTTGTTCAGGTGTTTTTCGTTCTATCTGGTTTCTTGTGTACCAAATCATACGGATTCAGGGAGCTGTTTGGACATCTGAAATCCACAATTACATTATATTTTGTATTAACAATTTCAACATTGTTTCTTTGCCTTTTTCTCTGGAATGAACGTTTCAGTCTATGTCAATACTTAAATGGAATTATTCTCGGCAACGTCGACATAATCCATAATATGTGGTTTGTATACACTCTAATTGTAATTCGCATCATACACAATTACTTAATTCGATATAAAGTCCTGCCTCTAATAGCTGTCGGTATTTGCTTGCTTATACTTATTATTGGAGGTCAATCCATTCGTCTACCTTTTGCTTTAATTGATGTGGTAATATCTCTTCCATTCTTTGAACTCGGCTATTTCCTGTCAAAACACTGCAAGGACAACGTGGAAAAGAACATTGAACATATTCAACAGCATTCTGGGTTTTATATAATTATTTCCGCTGTTTTGTATGCGTCAATATGGTTTTCTGTCCATCTGAACGGGTATGTCAATATGTATAAAAGTGACTATGGTAATTCTTTTTTATTATTCATAATAAACTCCATAATCGGAATTTATGCCACTTTTATTGTTAGCATATTAATTTATAGAGTGTTTAATCGACAAAAAAACTTTTTCAAAGTGATGGCTTACGGAAACATTTTCACGTTGGCATTTCACTTGTTTTTGGTTAAGTGGGCTCAACAGCTGATTTGGACGTTTTGTCCTTCTCATTTCAGATATATCATTCCTGCCGAGATCGTTGCTTCAATTATTATATTGCTGATGTTTACTCCATTCAATTATCTATACTACAATTTCAAACATAAAAGAGTCAATTAACCGCGACTGGACAGAAATTGAAAACAATTATAAAGCCCAATACTACCTATGTCAAACATATTTTCGCCAATAACATACAAGTTGATTAAAGGCTACAGAGACCGATATATAATGCCTCCTATAAATCGGGCCGATTTTGAAAAAGACTTAATCCAAGATGCCGACACTGCTGCTGAGATAATCTTTGAAGCGCTATCTTCCGAAAAACCAACAATAATTTCCAGATATGGTTCCAATGAACTAGACGCTACGCTCAACTACAAAAAAACACATCCTTTATCATTCTTGCGTAGAATCTATCCCTTTTGGATAGGAGATAGAACAAAGAAAAAAATGAAGATAGAGGCTGGTTTCTTTCCTTCAAATGACAAAACACTATCTCAATTCTCTGATCTAATATACCGTATCACATCTGACATAGACATTCTTGGCACCTGGATAGGCAATGAAAACTTGATGCCTCTTTCCAAAGAGTGCATAAAAATATTTCTGCCACGCATAGAACCCTTTTGGAGTAGAAAGCCCTGGACTAAATGCTTGGAAGGGGAAAAAATAGTGGTTATTCACCCCTTTGCCGAAAGTATTAAACAACAATACAACAAAAGAGAGTTACTATTTGCCAACAAGGACATACTTCCTGAATTTGCATCTCTCACTGTCATCAAAGCAGTCCAATCGCTTGGTGGAGAAACAAACGGCTTCGCATCCTGGTTCGATGCCCTGCACTATATGGAGGATGAGATTGACAAGGTTGACTACGATGTAGCTCTTATTGGCTGCGGCGCATACGGAATGCCTTTAGCAGCACACTGCAAAAAGATGGGCAAGAAAGCAGTACATCTTGGGGGGTCTCTTCAACTCCTGTTTGGCATACGGGGCAACCGTTGGGAAACCGAACAGGATATATATATGCAATTTATGAACGAGCACTGGGTACGTCCACTCGAAAGTGAAAGACCTGCAGGAGCTCAAAATGTCGAGAATGCTTGCTACTGGTAATAACAACTATTATCTACTAATATGTTAAAGAATAAAGATATTATATCTATAACCTGCATAATAACATTGTTTGTCTTAGTTTTCGGACTGAAAGACATCAATATGTTTCCATTTAATAATCATCTCTGGGCTCAGTCGGATTGGTTCTCAATCACCATAGGGTATTTAAACAACGGATTTGATTTTTTCCATCCAGAGACACTGATAAGCAACAAACAGTTTCCCTCGAATTGGAATGCTGACGACTGTTCCTTCATTACCTCTACCAACCTTCCTATAATTAATTTTTTCATATCAGTATTAATGCATTTCTCTGGCATTAGAGACCCCTGGATTTACCGGACAATTACGCTTCTAATTAGCATTATCGGAATTGTTTTTTTATACTTGACAAGCAAGACGATAACACATGACTCACACAAATCTTTAATTGTTATTTGTTTTGCATTATCATCTCCTGTATATCTATACTACTTTAATGGATTTCTTCCGTCCATTCATTCACTAACAATGGTGATTATAGGATTGTGGGCTTATTTTGAATACTACTATAACAAAAAGTTAAAGTATTGGAATATCTCAATTATATTCTTGACTATTGCAACATTAATACGAACATCTGAAGCAGTTCCCTTAGTTGCTGTTCTATGCTTCGAGCTTCTTAGAATATTCGTTAATTCTAACAATTACAAATCTTTTTTCAGATCATTCTTCTTACGCATTCCTATTGTAATTTTTTCTATTTTCACAATAGGGTTGTGCCTTTTTTGGAATTCTCATTTACGCAATGCTAATGGATCGTTGTTTTTGAACAATCTGATGCCTCCTAGAAATTGGGGAGATGTTTACAACGTTTTCTACAGCATTCTACATTCTTACATCTTCTCTTATTTTACTTTATTTCATTATATTATATTTGTATTATTATTATCATTGTTTATCATAGACAAATATCATCTAAAAAAAATAAAAATAAAGTCCGACTCAATTGGTGTTTTTTTATCCATTTATGTTCTTGGATCAATAGCATTTTTTGTTGCTATGATGAGACAATTTAATGCTCATGATTACTATTTCTTGGACACATTCTATCTACCAGTTTTACTATGTTTAATTATATTAATACGACACCTACCATACTTTAATAAAAGCATTAAAACATCCTTGGTCACCATTTTTATATCTATTTTATTATTCGCTTTCTCTATTCCTGCATTTTTTGTGAAAAATGCAGGATCAAGCTATCCCAAAACTTCTTATAATCACTTTGAATATTCTGACATCTTCCTAGACTCTGTTGGAATAAGTAAAGAAGACAAAATACTATCATTGTTTTCATTTCCACAAAATATGCCATTCATTCAAATGAACAGGACCGGATACTCTGTTATGTTTTACGACTCAACTCTTGTGAAAAATGCTTTATTGTTTGACTACAAATATATTGTAATTGAAGACTCTATTATCCGCACTCATTATGACGATTGGAAATACGTGTTCGGCAGAATGGAAAGATTATATGGTAACAATAGTATTTCCATTTGCAGAATGAAAGACTCAACCATAAACAATTCAATTGAAACTTTTTTTGCTATAAAAAGTGATTAAAATACTACTTATAAGCACTAGTATTACTGGCGGTGCTGCATTGGCAGCATTCAGGTTGCATCGCTCATTGATTGACAAGGGCGTTGATAGCCGTATGCTTACATTGGATGGAGACTGTGACGACAATAATGTAGTATGTTACAAGCCTGCTTTTGGTTTGCAAAAATCTAAAATATTCAAAAGCACCTTATATAGATTAGGAATAGGCATTGGCCGCTACTGGCGGATGCACGACAAGGCACGCAAAGGGCACGAATGCCAATACACATACCCTGTTTCGCTGTATCGCGTGGAAAAACACCCATTAGTGAAATGGGCAGACATTATACACCTTCATTTTTGCGACGACTTCATTAACTATCCTACTTTTTTTAAGAAGGTAAAGAAACCTATTGTATGGACTCTCCACGACATCGGAATTGGCTATGGCGGATTTCACTACAAGAACGACTACGACGCACTTCTACCCTACTATAAAGAACTGGAGACAGCATTTCTTAAGATTAAAAGTGATTCTATTTCCAAGGCTAGAAATCTTTCGATTGTCTCTCTCTCGCAAGAGATGTACGATTTTACAAAAAAGATAGATTATCTTCGCGACAAACCAAATCATATTGTTTTCAACAGCGTAGATTCCTCCAAATTCCTGATGCTCGACAAAAAACAATGCCGTTCGGAGTTAGGACTTCCGCAAGACAAAAAAATTCTGCTTTTTGTCAGCGAGTATGTCGAAGTACAAAGCAAAGGGCTATCCTTGTTGAAAGAGGCCATACGGTCTATGCACCAAGAAAACATTCTACTCTGTATTGTGGGAAACCATAGTGCGGACCTACCTTCAAAAGATATTGTAGCAACCCGTTATTTTGGGAAAATAAAGGATTCGATTCTGTTGAGCAAATTATATTCAGCAGCCGACTTTTTGGTTGTTCCATCTTCCCAAGAAGTCTGTTGCCAAACACCGATGGAAGCTATGTCCTGCGGCACCCCAGTTGTGGTTTTCCCTTCTGGAGCTATGAAGGATTACGTTCGTCCGGAGCAAGGCGTTGTCTGCAAAGATTGTTCTTTGAATTCTCTTAAAGATGGCTTGACGGAAGCTCTGGAGAAAGAATACAATAGAGAACAGTTAAGAAATTATGCAATAGAGAACTTCTCTCCTACACGAATTGCAGAAGAATACATTATGGTTTATAAAAATGCTTTAGCAAATCAAGTATGACACTTTCTGTTAAGATTTCTTAAAAAAATAAAGTAAAATAATTCTCCTGCTCGCAGGCGAGCGAAATCTTGTTAATCTTGTAGATTTATTCCGCCTTCAGCGGTAATGCTGGCGCAGTTATCGTTTTACCTTATTATTTTATCAACACTAAGTAATCAGTCAAATTTATTTGACATTTATGTTAATTCACGGACATTTACGGTCATTCTCGTTCAAAAAAAATTTCTGGTTAATTCCCGGCCAATTTATGGTAATTCCTGTTAAGCAAGGATAAAAAAGAAGGTAAAATGATGGATGAATTGAAATCGCGTTTCTATGAAATACATAGATTATTGATTTTCAACAGGCCCACACTACGTGCGGGATTATTGAAAACAAGCCCCTCAAGGGCTTTGTTGTGTCACCTTATTTTTTAATCGTTACATAATAAAGAACATCCGTAAAAATGACACTCTCCATTATCACTATAAACTATAACAACCGCGACGGCTTGCAGCGCACTATCGACAGCGTTGTGGGCCAGTCGTTCACCGACTACGAATGGATTGTCATCGACGGCGGCAGCACCGACGGCAGCAAGGATTTGATCGAGCAGTACTCCGACCGTTTTACCTATTGGATCAGCGAACACGATAGCGGTATTTACAATGCTATGAATAAAGGCATTGAAAAGGCCAACGGTGATTGGATGCTATTTCTCAATAGCGGTGACTGGCTTTATGAAAATGATACTCTAAAAAAAGTGTTCTCAAAATCATACGATGCCGACATTCTTTATGGCGACGTAATGTACCATTGGCCCGACAAGAGAGGAAAAGAATTGGAGAGGAAACCAGACCGACTAAGCCTTTACTTCTTCTACAAAGACACACTTTGCCATCAAGCCACATTCTACAGAAAAAAGATTTTCAATTCGCATAAATACAATGAGGATTTCCGCATATGTTCCGACTGGGCTCTGTATATCCAGCTGATGATTGAAGGGTTCCGGTTCCAGCATCTGCCATTCTGCGTTTCAAACTTTGCCCAAGACGGCATTAGTACTCATCTTGACGAAGCGCACCTTGCCGAAAGGCAAAAAGTATTAAATGAATATTTTCCTGAATACATACTTCCCGATATGGAAGAATTAAAACGTCAAGAGGAGTTTAAAAAATATATCAACAGCCATAAAACTTACGCTTTCATAATGAACAGGGCATCAAAACAAATTACGCGAATAGAAAAAATCATTAGGTTTATAGAAATGTGTAAAAAAAAATAATAAAGACATAATACATTATTTTTCATTGAATGAATGCAAATTATAGAGGCCACCTAAGATATTATAAAGAACTATCGTCTCATTAAAGTTGTTTTCTTTGGAATAATATCAACTTCAATTATACCAAATATAATGAGGAAAAAATATTACATATTTTTCTGGTTTTTAACCGTTCTGATTCTCACGCTCTACAATCTTACCCCACCCATCGGCGGATTTGATGTACCATACTATTTTCTTGCTGGCGAGCATTTCTGGAACGGGCAGATTGACTGTCTGCGAACACCAGTTTATCCGTTGCTGCTCAAGTTGTTCAATGTATGGTTTGGCGAGCGTGGCGGTATTACTGGGGTCATTATACTGCAGAGCATCGTGTACCTTATTTCTCTGGTTAGTTTAAAACGCCTTGCAGAGAAAGTGATACAAAGCAATGGTATTCGTTTTGTGCTTCTTCTTTTTTACGTTAGCTGCATCGCACCTGGCTGGTGCAACGAATTGCTGACAGAATCATTAAGCATATCGGGATGCATTATTCTGACGGATATTGTTGTTTCTTATATCAATAGACCCACACCTGGACGCATCATTCTTATACATTTGTTACTTTTAGTTCTTGTCTTTTTGCGTCCCACTTTTATTCTTTTCTTTGCAATTTTGCCAGTAGTATGGATTTACCAAATCTGGAATTCAAAAAACAAAGGTCATTACAGTATAGCTCTTGGATTGACAATTGTCTGTGTCTTATGCTTTGGCAGCTATTGTAAACTATACGAAAAACAATTCGGCCATTTTGGAGTATCTACAACTTTTGTGTTCAATAAGGTGTACGATGCTCATCGTGGAAATTATTGGGATCCCTCGGTCGTTAAGGACACTGAAGCCCGTAAATGGATCGAAAAGATTGATCAGAAATATGATGGTACATACGATTTTATCTACAATACCATAACGGAACACCCAGAAACATTAAGTCTTATAAATAGAGGATGCGACGACATTATTAATGCACATTGTGAAGAACACAAACAGTATCGATTAAAACTCTTTACCAGTAGTTTTGACAAACGTCTTCTCGCAGCTGTCAACACTCATACCCTGTTGTCGTCATTTCTCTTTTTTAGCTCATTGTTTCTTTCTTTTCCGGTTTCATTATTTTACTTGTTTACTTTAGCAGCAACATTTGCTGTGATTTTGAACACTATCCGGAAGAGGCGAATTCCATTGATCGCTTTTTTCTTGACAGCTATCGTTTTGGCACAAACAGTGGGAATCATCTTAACCACCAGCGATGCCCACGAAAGAGTCCTGTTGCCTGTATATCCTATATTTTTAATCCTACTCGGCATCGGCATAGAGAAATGCCTCAACCTGTTGAAGACAGAAAATTAAACATACTATATTCCGGTTACTGATGCAATAACCTATCAAATATGATCAGCAAACTCTCTAATAAAACATTCGGTTTTGCTTTTTTATTTATATGCTTTTCGGCGGTTTTATACTGGGGAATACAGAAAGAAGGATATTTCATTGATGAAATCTATTCTTTTGGCATTGCAAACAGCCAGAATGGACCATTCATTACAAATGGATTCAATAGTAATTGTTACACTCTGTCTCACAATAACATACTGGACTATTTAACCGTAAACAGCAATGAAAAATTCGATTTTGAAAACGTTTATCTCAACACAAAAATAGATAATGGAGCCCCTCTATACTATATGATGCTTCATACCATTTGTTCTTTATTTCCTGGAAAATTTCACAAATGGTTCGGATTATCAATAAACTTACTTTTTTTATTTTTCTCTCTCATTCTAATAAGAAAGATATCTTACTGTATATATGAATCAAAAAAAGCATCAAATGCATCTATGTTTCTATTTGGAACATCGACTTTGATTATTTCTTTATCACTAATGATTCGATTCTATATGCTATTGATTTTTTTATCTCTTCTATACATTTGGTCTTTTACTACTTTTCTAAAAAACACCTCAGAGAGAAAAAAAATTGTTTCATTATATACAGCTACAATACTTGGATTACTAACTCACTATTTTTTTTTATATCTTATTGCTATATCTGTATTTGTATTTTTCGTTAATACATTTTTTTCAAATAATAAGACAAATTTCTTGAATACAGCAATAGTAATATCAACACTCATTATAGCGACCTTAACTTTATTATTCTTAACACCTTTTACGTCCCAATTCGCATCAAGCACAAACAGCGACAATGGCTTGATGATGATAAACAACATTCTAAATCCTTCACAATGGCTAAACAAAACAGCAAAATATGCAGGGAATATAGCAATAGGTATGCCTATTTCAACATTACTACTTGTCGCTTTTTTTATAAAAAAGATTTTTAGCCGCAATTGGAAATGCAACCCAATGAACTTATCTTTGATAAGCATCGTATTATTAGTCTCTATTGCAACTATTATTACCGCCCCTCATATCAGCGCAAAATACATAGCACATATTGCTTGCTTAATCGTAATACCTGCTGGCAATATAGCTGTTTCAACTTTTGACAAGCTCAAGACATCCATTAAATTGTTATTGATATGTGCCGTAATTGCATTCTGTTTTCTTATTAGGCCTCAATACGTTTATCACGATGAATCGCAGCGTTTATCAGCGTTAAAACCATATAACAACTCTATTTGCATTATTCAATGCGAAGAGCCTATGAACCACAGGTTCTTGACATGGCATTTACCACATTTTATTTCTATGAATGAATGTTTGGTCTTAGGACCAAATTGTGATGGAAAAGAATATGATTTCCTTAAAAAAAATGATTTTCCTGAATCTATCGTCTTAGTATCTCAATCTGTATGTGCCATTGACGGTTACAAACCAGTCGAACATCTATATGACTATATGGGATATTCCACATGGGTCTTGAATAGGACAAACAACATTGTAAACATTCAACAGTAGTTTTTAATATATATGCTTTTCAACTCTATTGAATTCCTTATATTCCTGCCTATTGTCTTTGTAATATACTGGCTGCTAAAAGGTAGGCTGAAGTGGCAGAACGCTTTTGTTGTCGTCGCTTCATACTTTTTTTATGGGTGGTGGGACTGGCGGTTTCTGTTCCTTATCGCCTTCACGTCGCTATGCAGCTATCTGTCGGGGATTTGGATTGGGAGGAGGCTTAACGAAAACGAAGACGAAAACATTAACGTTGACTTTAACCTTAACGATAACCTTGACGTTGGCGATAACGAAAAAAATACCGCAAGCAGGGATGCTTGCGTACCAGGCAGAGGCGCTTCCTTACAAAAACGACGTGCGCGGAGGATTGCTGCGGCAAATATCGTCATCAACTTACTGATTCTTGGGGTTTTCAAGTATTACAACTTCTTTGTCGAATCGTTCGTCGCCCTCTTCCCTGCCCTCAATGCCGACCATCTGCTTCTGAACATCATTCTGCCGGTGGGTATCAGTTTCTACACTTTCCAGGCTTTGAGCTACAGTATCGATGTCTATCGCCGCAAGCTGGAACCCACACGCGACGTTGTGGCATTCTTCGCCTATGTCAGTTTCTTTCCGCAGCTGGTGGCTGGTCCTATTGAGCGCGCCACAAGCCTGTTGCCTCAGTTCGAGCGCAACCGTACATTTGACTACGCAACGGCCGTCGACGGTTTGCGCCAAATGCTATGGGGATTCTTCAAGAAAATGATTGTCGCTGACCGATGCGCAATGTTTGTCGACAGTGTGTGGGGTGACCTAAGCTCACAAAGCGGCAGCACGCTACTGATGGCGGCCATTTGCTTTACGTTTCAGATCTATGGTGACTTCTCGGGTTACAGCGACATCGCTATCGGTACCGCAAAATTGTTCGGCATACACTTGAAGCGCAACTTTAATGTACCATACTTTAGTCGCGATATAGCAGAGTTTTGGCGCCGATGGCACATATCGCTTACCACTTGGTTCCGCGACTATCTTTATATACCTCTGGGTGGCAGCCGTGTGAGCAAAGCCAAAGTAGTACGTAACACATTCATCATCTTCCTCGTCAGCGGGCTCTGGCACGGTGCCAACTGGACCTTCGTTGCATGGGGTACCTACCACGCATTGCTGTTCCTGCCTCTGATTCTACTTGGCAAAAACCGCCGCTATACCAACATCGTGGCCGAAGGCCGAATGCTGCCGACGGTCAAAGAATTCCTGCAGATGCTGCTGACGTTCTTCCTCGCCGTCATCGGTTGGATCATTTTCAGGTCCGAAAACATCGGACAATCGTTTGAAATAATTCGAGGCATTTTCTCCCCCACCCTTTTCAGCATCCCGCTGATTCCCGGTCTCACGCTCCTGTTCGTTCTCTTGATGCTTGTCGTCGAATGGCTGAACCGAAGCAAAGAGCACGGTTTCGTAGTCGACGCCATCAAGCCTCGCTGGATCCGCTGGGCCATCTACTACGCTGTCTGCCTATGCATTATTCTGTTCTCGGAGCAAAGCGAAACGTTCATCTACTTCCAATTCTGACCTATGAAGCTTTCTATCATAACCATTAATCTTAACAACATTGCCGGCCTACGCCGCACCGCCGAAAGTATTGTTGCCCAGACATTCACCGACTTTGAGTGGATTGTCATCGACGGGGGCAGTACCGACGGCTGTCGTGAACTGATAGAGCAAAATGCCGACAGAATTGCCTATTACTGCAGTGAGCCAGACAAAGGCATATACAACGCTATAAATAAAGGTATTGCGCACGCAAAAGGTGAATACGTGCAGATTCTGAACAGCGGTGACTGGTTCTACGAGACGACAACACTGGAACGACTTTTCTCGAACCACACTGATGCCGATATCCTTTATGGCGACGCTATTCTGCTCTATCCCGATGGAAGCAGAGTCGACAAGCACTATCCCGATACTATCAGCCTCAACTACTTCATCCATGATGTAATCAATCATCAGGCTTCCTTCTATCGACGTAAGGTCTTCGATGGACATCCTTACGACGAGCACTTTCTCATTGCCGGCGACTGGGCATATTGTATCGAGGCCGTCTGTCGGGGTCTGCGGTTCCAGCATATTCCACAAACCATTGTATATTACGACAATGGTGGCATCAGCGCAAAATGGACCGAGCGTCAAATCAAAGAGCGGCATGATATACTGGACCGCTATGTCCCGCCGCACCTGAAACCAGATATGGCAGTCATCGACAAGCTTAGAGATTTGCAATTGAGACGCTCTACCTCAAAGCTGCTCAATTTCAGCCTTCGTATGTGCCAGCGTTGGGAACGCCTGATGCAGCGAATAGAAAAACGAAAATAAAACTGTTTCTAAACTATTAATACTTTAATCACCTTGCAAGACAATACTTCAAAT
>Ga0247610_10007212_pt1 | contig 11451 bp, 12 predicted proteins | sample 174DNAGHGhighgp2_FD_193483 | JGI IMG/M metagenome (GOLD analysis project Ga0247610, IMG submission 193483) | Sheep rumen microbial communities from Palmerston North, Manawatu-Wanganui, New Zealand - 1742 DNA GHGhigh gp2 | ecosystem: Host-associated > Mammals > Digestive system > Stomach > Rumen...
TTTCATCCCATAAATTCTCACAAGAACATAAAAGATAATCTATAACATTCATTAATTCATATACATCATTAATTGTTATAGCTTTCCCATTATCAGTATTACTCCATCTTCTCTGTTCATCAAAATCACCCCAATTACTATTTGGAACTGCAGAATAATTTAATAATACATTTTCCCAATCAATATCTTTTGATGATATTAATTTATATATATGTGAACCATTAATATTTGTCAGTCTATCTGGAATTTCTATATAAGAATAATTTGAAGTTGCAAGTAATTCATCATTATTATCATTATCATCATCATTATTTGCACCAAATATTAAATTACTATCATTCATAGAATATTTATTCATTATATATTCTTCATTATATTTGTTTTCTATTTCATTTGGGTAATACATTTTTTGTATTATATTATATGCTAAATATTCTGTATATTGATTGTCTGCCATTATTAAATATTAATATATTTTAATCATTAATTAATTTTAATTGTTCTTTAACTATAAGTAAAAGCTTTTTTAATCTATTATATCTATTTAATAAATAATCTATAATAATCATTAAATCATTTGTTGTTTTTATATATTGAGATTGAGGAATAATATCAGGTATAGCATCAGTTATTGGTTCTTGAGCTGTACTATCAACTACAATTTTTCCATTAACATTTTTAATAATATTATATGAAAATACTGTATTGCTTTTAATAAAATTAGGATCTAAATATTTAAGATATGCATTATCCCAATCTATATCTTGTTGAGAAATAAACTGATTATATGTATATAAATTATGTTGCTTAATAATTTTTTCACTATTTATTTTAGCTTGTTTACTTGAAAATGTATGTACTCCATTTTTTCCAACAAGTTTATCTGGACATTCAATAGAATTAAAATATATATGATTATAAAAATAGTTGTTTAATATATAATCATTGCTATGTGATTCTGATTCTAATAAATCTTCTTTATAAATAGATTTTATAGATTCAATATTATATTGTTTAATATCTTTAATATTCATATATTTAATTATATATTTTTAATTATATATTTTTAATCAATAATTTTTACATTCCAAGTTCTTTTTCCAATATATTTTTGTGGAGATTGCCAAACAGATAATATTTCATTATTTTCTCCATTAATATTAATATTTTGACATTTCCAATTATTTATCTTTATTCCATTAAAATAAAATTCAATTTTATCACCATAAATTGTATGATTAAAAATTAAATAATCATAATTTCCAGTTGTATCATTACTATCAGGTGTAAACTTAAATTCTTTTGAATTAATTATTAATGATTTAAATCCTGCAGGATTTTCAAATGGATTTCCAAAAACTTCTATAAAACTATTTGCTTGAGATGAAAAATCACTATTTCTAAAATTATAATCATCATCAAGTCTAAAATTAGAACAATAATATGCTATATCTTGAAATTTAATATAGTCTTTTAAAGTTTGGCTATAATAAATTTCATTTGTATTATTATCTATTGTATATATTGTCAAATCTTTATTAAATGATATATCATTATTGCTTTCATTTGATTTAAAATTACAAACATAATTATTTGTATTAATTTGAACAGAAGTTTTAGTATCTGGATCTAAATAAACTAATTTAAGATTTGAATCATTATTTATTATATCAAAATTATTATTTGAATTATATGATATAGTAATATTACATTCATTAAAACTTAGATTATCTGGTCTACTAATAGATATAGATGTCAAATATTTTAAATTATTTGATATTGTCATAGGTTTAATAGAATAAGAACAATCATCACTATTAAATTCTGTTATCAATTTATCATAAGATATTATAAAACCATATGAATTTCTTTTATAGTTAATGTTTGTATTATTGTCAATATATAAATTAGGAATATAATTATGTATATTAGTTATATTTTCATATATTCTATTAATAATATTTGAATATGATGATGCTATATAGCTGCCATTTATATAATCTTCATAATTAGAAAATCCATATCCACCACTTATAAATGTATCATCAATAAATAAATTATATGAATTATTGACCATATTTGGTTTATTTTGTGATACATTATCTATAATTGTCAATGCCCCTATTGAGACCTGACTAACACTTGTAGATATATATGATTGAAAATAAGTTGAACTGTCAATTTGATTAAATGCCATAATATTTAAAAATATTTTTTATAATTTATTTAGTATTTACTGATGATGCTATTCTTAATCCATCTAAGTAATTATTTAAATTAGAATAATTTGAATTAACAGATATTTCTAACATATAATTTTTTGGATCTAAGAACAATGAATCTTTAATATCAAAATATAATGATTTAGATATAGATGTAATTGGATTTTCTATATTATTTGTTATATTTCCTAAACAATATTCAAAGACAATAGGTATAGATAATTCTTTACCAGGTTCAATAATAATATAATTGTTAGGAATAATGTCAGTATTATCAATAATTATATTGTTTTTATGCATAATATCAGGATATAAGAATGCTCCATTATAGTCAAGTATTGTATTATTAATGAATTCTTTTCCTGTTGTATTAAATTCAGATATATTATCATTTTCTGTCAATGAAACAATTTCTCCTAAACCATCAATAAAACACATATCTTCAAATCTCATAAGATATATATTAGAACCAGGATCTACATTAGAATATTTATAGAAATTACTTCTATTCTTATTATCATATGAATGAATATCTATAGTAGTTGACTGAGATGTTATATTATATACTCTAAACTTATCTGATGATGAATTTTCATTATATAATAATCCTCTCCATATATTTCTAGTAGATGTAGAAGTATTAATTATTCCATGTTCTTTATAAGGCCATAATATTTGACTATTATTATTTCTAATATAATTATTATAGTTTTGTTGCCATATCAATGATGATTCAATATTGTTTACATCTTGCATTTTTTGGTTTTCATCATTTAAATATATATCTTCTTGAGTATATGGATTATTCTGTCTAAAATATATCCATTGTCCAAGGAATTGAGGATTCATTTCATTATTCATTAACAATGGAACTCTTTCATAATTTCCAATAGTTCTATTATAAGTTTCTCTATTATCTTCAATAAGAGCAATATCTGAATTTCCAGGGAATTGAGAATATAATTTAACTGGATATTCTCCACTATTTTTAATTATAATTCTAAGATTTTTCTTAATAAATGAATCAGATATATTATTATCATTAATATTTATTCTATTGATTGAACCTGTAAATAATTCAATTGTCTCATTGTCAAATTCAAGATAGACAGAATATTTTGCATTTATAGACTGTTCAATTAATTCTTTATATTTATCTATATTTGTAGACATTTCTAAAAGCTTGTCTTTAAGTGAAATAAGATTATTTTCAGAAGTATTGAATCCTGAATAAATATTTTCAGGCATATGGAAAAATGTCTGATTATTTGAAATTAATTTATTGTTATTATGTTCAGTATATCCATCATTTATCAATGTCTTATTAAAAGATGCAATTATAGTATCATCATTATTTTGATCAATAATTTGTCTTATTTCTTTTAATTCTTTATATTCTGTTGGAAATACAATTGTTGTCTCATCACTCCATTGAGTATATAGATTAATAAATGGCTGTCCAATATTATATTTAAATCTTACTTTGATAATAACATCTTCATTTTGATTAATAGGAATATCTATTTGATTCCATTTAATAATATTATCAGTAGTTGAATTAACTTCCCATAATACATTCATTTTAGATTTAGAATCATTTAATACAGTTATTCTTTCTTTGTCTTTTGAAATATATTGATTCCAATCACTAAATACAAAATTACTTATAGTAGACAATGATGTTGTTTCATTATATAAAGATTTATATTTGTATTGTACATCAATTCCTATTATTTTCACATTATTAAAATTTGATTCTATAAACTTTTCTAATTCATCAGTATATAATAACCCTCTAATACGATATTTCAAATCATCAGTATATTTTACAATAGACTGTGAATTTATATTATCAATAACATTATTTAGCTGTGTAATAAGCTGAGTACGTTCTGTATAATATTCACTTAATTTTTTCTGAATAGAAATTTGAGATATTGATACTTCTTGTGACCAATCTGTATTTGTCAAAGTATTATATAATGTATCAATATTTGAATTGACTGATGTTAATTTATTATTTAATTCATTTTTTTGTTGATGAAGATTTATAATATTCTGAGAACTTTTATCATCTATAATATGTTTGTTTATAGGAACAACTTTAATATTTTCACTATTTATTGTTAATGATACTAATTGTTGAATTACCTCAGATTCTTGTAATTCATTTAAGTCATTAAAACTATATTCACTTAATAATGGATTAGATATATTACTTAAACCATATAAAATATCTCCAATATTCTTAGCATATTCTTTATAATATTCTATATAACTTAGTTTATTTCCTGATGAATCATATATAAAATTACCAAATTCATCAGTCATCATTATTTCATTAAGATTTATGATTATTCCATTTGATAAATTACTTCTAATTCCATTATATATATTTCCAATAAATATAGCAATATACTGATCTTCTTCTAATGGTATCTGTATATAATTATATTCTGAAAAATTATTATCATAATAAGTGAAGAACATATTCTGATTTTCTTCAAATGTCTGTAAAGTTGAATGTCCAATATATTCTTCAATTATAATTTCATTTGTAGATGTATTAATACTTTTGATAAGATAAATAGAATTAGAATTATTCAAAGATATATAGTCACCAATTTTAAGTCTAAATTTAATAGATGAATCTTCTTGATGTTTATATTCTAATGTATCTACAATTATCTTATAATTCAAATTTTCTTTATTATTTTCATTGATTTCCTTCCATGGATTTCCAGACAATAATTCTGGAATATCTAATATCTTAAATTCAGAATCGTATGTTTCAAATTTTATTGGTAAATCAACAGTGCTGTCATAATAATCATAATCATTTCCTCTAACATAATTATATAATAAAGCTAAATACTCATCATTTGTTTTGATATTTGTATCTTTAATAGCATCAAATATAGATTTATTAAAAGTAAATTTACGGACAAATATTTTTTCAATATTATTTGTCAAATTACTTATATTTAATTTTAAATACAATTTTGGAGATACTAAATCTTTAAAGTAATTATTATCTGTAAAAGATGTAACAATATTATTTCCATCAATAATTGGTTTTTGGGGTGCCACATTTGACTTAATCATATGTATTTTATACATATTTGAATTATTTTCAAACCAAGCATCTCCAGAATTTGGAATATTTATCAAATTACTTAGACTATTTTCAAGAGTATCTAATTTATTTTCCAAATATAAAAATGAAGGAATAGTAACAGTATTTTCTGTACCATCATTATCTTCTAAGTTAATTACTATTTGTGGTGAACTGCTTGAAAGACTTTGATTCAATGCAGTTAACATATTTGTACAATTTGTATATAATTTAGAAAGCTTTATATAATAATCTTTAATTGTATTGTTCATCTTCTTAAATAATATATTTATTTATTTATTTGCCATGTTATTCTACTGTGTTGCAACATATCACTTAATTCATTTATGCTATTATTTAATGTATTATAATTTTTGATAGTTGTTTTTTCTATGTCCATTACTTTTGTATATAAATCTTCAATATTTTGTTGAGTACCCATATTATTAATAATACTTTCTAATTTATTTACTTTATTTTGAAGATTAATCATAAGCTCATTATACTTATTCAATAAATCAACATAATTTGTCTGTTTTGAAAGTATTTCTGCAAATGTTATATATGCATCTTTAATAGCATTTGGAGTAGTTTCATCATTAATAATATTAAAAGAATATGGAAATGGCTTAAATTGTGTACTTATTAATAAAGACCAATTTGAAGAATAATTAGTAGATGATGAATCAAGAATAATAGGTTTCTCTGAAAAGTATATTCCAATAGGAACACAATTACAATCATCTAATTCTAATTCAGCAGTTTCTTCAATATCTTCATCAAATAAATCCATATTAATAGAAGTATATAAAGGAATAATAATATTGAATTTAATTTGATTAGCAGTTTCTAATTTATTTACAGATATTGATTTTACAATATTTTGAATTTGATAATAATATTTTTCATTGTCAATAAAATCAGGAATTTGTTCTTGATTTATATGTTCTAATATTAGATTGTCTTGATCTCCTTCTAATGTTATTGATGTTAATTGATTTTCCCATCCATATAATACTTCTATATTAGTATTACTTTCATTGTCATCATTAGTAATAGGAATATATTTATAATTTTCTTCATTTGTTAAATCAGTATTAATATTAAATATAGGATATTCTCTATTTGATGGAGAAATAGTACAAATTATATCTGTATAAGTTCCAGTATAGTCATATTCAATAATATCTGAAAAGAATGGAAAATTAATGTAGTTTTCTATTCCAGGAAATTTATTTTTTATAATAGAATCTATATCTTTTAGATCTTGATTATCATTGTTTAATTTTAATATCATATTTTCAAAATCTTTTATAGATTCAATATCTTCTACACTATTTTCTTCTCCATTTTCTGTATCTTTTTTTTCTTTATATTTTTTATAAGCATAATAATATAAAATGATTAAAAGATATCCAAATGGCTGTAATGCTGTATTAGATGTATCTAAATCATCAATATGATTACTACTAGTAGGATCATTATTAGAATTTATTTTATCTCTTAATACCGCTAATTTATTTTCATAATATGCACTTAGATATTTTTGAATAAATTCTTTTTTATTTGATATATAATTATCTTTATCTTGAACTTCATCAATATCTAAATCTTTAATATAACAACAAAGAAAATGAGAAGGAAATAATTTCTGATTAATTGCTAAAATATCTCCAGTCAATGCTTCTGTATAATTGTCAAATGTTAAAAAATTTGAATCAATACTTGTATTATAAAAAATATTTGTTTTTCTTTTCATATATTACTATATTTAAATATACTTTATTAAAAATAAATTTAACTTAATAATTATAAAGAAATTATTGAATTATTTTTTAAAATAACTATTTTTTATATAGAAATTAATTTATTTAAATAAAATTATGAAAAATTTAGTTGTATTTGATATAGAAACTACCGGTTTAGACAGAAATAAAGACTATATAATTCAATTTGCAGGAATAAAAATAAATCGAGAAACTAATAAAGTTATCGAAGAAAAAAATATATATATTCAGCCGATTGGACATTATCAGATTTCTATTCAAGCATATTTTAAACATTATATAAAACCTGAATTTTTAAAAGATAAGCCATATTTTAAAGATGTGGCAAATGAAATTTTAGAATTTATTAAAGATTGTGATATACTCACATATAATGGAAATAATTTTGATATTCCATTTTTAGTCAATGAATTTATAAGGGTTGGAATTGAATATACATTTACAAATGTTAACTGTTATGATGCTTATTTAGAAGAAAGACGTAGAAATGGAATAATGCTTGAAGATACTTATAAAAGATATAAAGGAAAAAGTATGGAAGAATGTGGACTTACAACACATGATGCATTTTCCGATATTAAAGCAACATATACAATTTTTTATGCTCAACAGAAACAGAAAGAATATTTGCCTGAAAAAATTTTTGGAGATGATAATATAATTACTATGCAAGATTTTCAAGGCACAATATGTCCATGTTTTACTGTTGGAAAATATAAAAGTTTAAGTGTTGCTTTTGTTGCTACAATTGATAAGAATTATTTAAATTGGTGTGTAAATGATTCTAATTTTAATCAAAATACTAAAAATTTTATAAAACAATATATATAAAAATATATAAATTATTAAAATAACTTAAAACATTTTATTATGAAGAAATTTTTGTTTACATTTTTGATGATGCTTACAATGATGTTGGGAACATCTATTGATGCAAATGCTCAGACTTATAATTATAGGTCAACTGAGTTTTCATATAAATATATGAATAATAATGGATATTGGACAAATTGGTCTGAATGGGAACCTTCTAATATTAGAATTAAAATTGATTTTGATGATGATACAATTATTATCTATAGTAAAAGTGTTCAAGTGTATCAGGTAACTGACTATCTTGGTAAATATACTGATGAATCTGGTGGTCAGCAAACAAAATTTAAGGTAATTGATCAGGATAGTGACATTGGTACAGTTAGGCTTAGAATTGAGCAGAATGGTAATTCACAACTATATGTTGATTTTGCTGATGTAATGTGGGTATATAATGTAAGACGTATTTATTAGTAATGTGTAAACCTAAAATAATTATATTAAGTTTAACATTTTAAAAGATTAGAATTATGGGAAATTTTTTTACTAAATTATTAATTGATTTGATCCCTAGTTTGTTGTTTTCATTTGCGACGATTGTTTTTATTAATATAAATAATGTACTTGGATTTATTATGCTTATTATAGCATTTGCTAGTTTAGATTTACATACATATCTTATTAATAAATATAATTTAAATAAATAGGATTTTAATAATATGAGAGTGATAAAAGAACCAGAGGAACCTAAAGTTAATTGGACTAAGCAAGTAGTATGTCCAATGTGTGGTGCTACTCTTGAATATACAAATTTAGATGTACAAGAGAGACATCTTAGATATACTGATTTAGAAAATACTATAACATGCGGATATTGTCATAAATGGTTTTGTGTATAATATAATATAATATAATATAAAATATAAAAATTTAAAAGTAATTATGATTGATATTAATAAGAAGATTATGGAGGCTATGAAAGCCCATGATAAGGTAGCATCAGAAACATATAAGCTACTTAAGGCAAAGATTCTTGAGTTTAAGACTGCAAAGAATGCAAGAGAATATAATGATGCAGAGGAGATCACTTTGATTAATAAGATGATTTCTGACAGAACTAATTCTGCAGAGATTTATCTTCAGAATAATCGTAAGGATCTTGCAGATGCTGAATATGCTCAAGTCAAAGTGCTTCAAGAACTATTGCCTACATTGCCTACACAAGAGGATATTGTCAGCTATCTTAATAAGAATTATCCAGATGGTATTGAGAAGAAGATGATGGGTGTTGTTATTAAAGAAGTCAAAGAAAAACTTCTTGGGGCAGATGGCAAGACTGTTGCTGATTGTGTAAAAAATATTTTGAAATAAAATATGAAGAAAATATTGTTATGTTTTTTATTTAGTTTTGTTTGTATTATCAGTAATGCACAAATTTATAATACAATTAAATATCTTGATAAATTTGATGATGTTATTAAACAAGAAAATGTAAAAACTTTGGTTACTGAGACAGATAGTACATTTATATTTGAAACTAAAGGAAGAAAATTAAAAATTTATTATATTCTTGATATTAATAAGGATGGTTTTATAGGAGATGCATATGAAAATAATCATGAAAGATTAGTTAATAATGTATTTGGCTATCAAGAAAGTTATTGGGTATCAGATATACCATATAATAAATTTATTATTTTAGATGAAGATGAACAGAAAAAACATTTTTTTACATTAGTTCATAGAGTAATATCAAGATATCGTTTTACATTTGAATATGATTCAGAATTTCATTGGATAAGAAGTTTAGAATGTTCAAGAATTGTATATGAAAATAGATAATGTCAATGTAAGACTGTTGCTGATTATGTAAAAAATATTTTGAAATAAAATATGAAAGATATAAAAGAATATTTAAATAAAGACAAATGGCAACCAACATATAAAATTTCTAATGAATATATTTATGAAGAAATGAAAGATTTTTTTATAGATATACCAAATGATTATATAAAATTATATGAAAATAATTGTCTTTATAAAATTGGATTTGAGTATATAAATGAGAATCTTAAGACTCATGATTATAAGAAACTTCAAAATCAATTATTAAAAGAATATGCGAATTATATTGAAGAATTTAAAGATTATGGAGGTTCAGATAATATAAAATCATTTTATATAATACTTAAAAATCAAAAACCAGAATATAATCAAGAAACATTTAAATTTGATAATCCTTTATTATCTGTAAAGAATGTTGAAAAAAATAAAAATGAAGTAGAGAAGTTTTTCAATATACTTAGATTCTTTAATTATCAATATAGTAATTGGGAATTTGTAGACAATAAATATGCATTATATATAGAGCCAATATATTCTGAAGACGCATCAGAATATTTTGATAAATGTCATAGACAAGCATATCATTTTACTTATAAGAAAAATGTAGAAGGTATATTAAAAAATGGTTTACGATTAAAACGTGGAACTTATAGAAAATTTCCAGAACGAATATATTTATGGGCTACTGATAAGAAACAAGATATTAATGATAATAATAAAGAATTATTGAATTTTATTCATAAAATATTTGAAGATGATAATTTATCTTTAAAAGATATAGGAATAATAAAAGTTGATTTATATCATACTGATTTTCCAGTATATAAAGATACAGCAATGAAAGAAAAAGAAGCTATATTTGTTTATAATAATATACCAGCTAATTTATGTAAAGAAATAAAAATAATTTAAATATAAAATTTATGATTACAAAGATAGAAGATATTCAAGGGAAACCACTTAATGTTGGTGATCATGTTGCATGGGGAGATACTACAAGTTCATATAATGCTGTTATATGTCATGGTGAAATTGTTAGTATTATTAAAAAGTCTTTTCAAACACATGTTAATGTAAAAATTATTAAAGAAGGTGGATATTGGGGATCAATAGGCAAAATAAGAACATTTATATATCCTCGTAATTATCATAATCTAATAAAGATTTAATAGTATGAAAGAAAAGATAAAGACACATATTTCCGCAATTCTTATGTTTTTTGCATGGTTGTTTATTTTGGCAGCAACTTATTTTTTAATAACACTTTAATAATTAATTTTTATTAACAGTTATATTTTTATATTGTTTTATATTAAGTCTATATTAATTATATAAATTATAAAAATATAAGTAATTTAAAATTTAAAAGTTATGTTAGAAAGAGAAGATATTTTAGTAAAAGCAATGGAAGATTGCTATCGTGAAATGTTTGCAAAGGCTCAGCCTGCAGCTGATTGGGATAACCTTATTCAAGAATATAGAGATGGTAAGATTAATGAGAAGAAAGATGGTCCAGTATATGATCGTCATTATCTTTCTCAGGAGGAATTTGTTTATATTTTGGATAAGTATATGGATGCTTATCATATTAAATCTGAATGGAAGGATGATGTTGAAGTAGTAGAAAAATATCTTAAAGAAGGTGGTTCTAAAGATAAGTATATTGAAT
>Ga0247610_10007214_pt1 | contig 11451 bp, 10 predicted proteins | sample 174DNAGHGhighgp2_FD_193483 | JGI IMG/M metagenome (GOLD analysis project Ga0247610, IMG submission 193483) | Sheep rumen microbial communities from Palmerston North, Manawatu-Wanganui, New Zealand - 1742 DNA GHGhigh gp2 | ecosystem: Host-associated > Mammals > Digestive system > Stomach > Rumen...
GAGATTGAAGGAAACCCCAAACTGCAAGAAGCATTTGAATTAGGAAAGAAGGTATGAAGAAAACTATATTAGCCGCAATCCTGCTGGGCGGGATGCTTGCAGGATGCACCACTAAAAACAACCACGAATTACACGAATTACACGAATCAGGAAGCATGAACACGGCATTGAATCTAACGCAGGAATGGGACAAAGTGTTCCCGCTGAGCGAGAAAGTGAACCACAAAAAGGTAACGTTTAAGACACAGTATGGGCTGACGCTTGCTGCAGACCTTTATACGCCAGCCTCCCCCGACCCCTCCAAAGAGAGGGGAGAAAAGTTGCCTGCCATTGCTGTTTCTGGTCCTTTCGGTGCTACCAAGGAACAGTCGAGTGGTCTCTATGCCATGAAGATGGCAGAACGTGGTTTCGTGGCATTGGCTTTCGACCCCTCCTATACTGGTGAGAGTAGCGGGGAACCTCGTCGCACAGCCTCTCCCGACATCAATACCGAGGACTTCATGGCTGCCGTCGATTTCCTGTCGAAGCTGGAGAATGTGGATGCCGAGAAGATTGGCATCATCGGCATTTGTGGCTGGGGAGGCATCGCCCTCAACGCAGCGGCAGCCGATACGCGCATCAAAGCTACCGTAGCCTCTACGATGTACGACATGACGCGCGTCAGCGGTAATGACTACAATGATGCCTTCGACGACGAACAATGGCGCCACAGGAACCGTGAGAACCTCTCGAAGCAACGTCTCACAGATTCCAACGCAATGGCTGGCGGCGTGCTGGACACCGTTCCCTCACAGGCACCCAACTTCGTGCACGACTACTACGATTACTACAAGACCCCACGCGGCTACCACAAACGCAGCGGCAACTCGAACGACGGCTGGCGTGTTATCGGTACACAAGCCTATTCGAACAGCCGTTTCCTCTACTACATCAACGAGATACGTTCTGCCGTCCTCATCATGCATGGTGCAGATGCCCACTCGCGCTACTTTGGCGAAGCAGCTTATCACTATATGGTAGATGGTAAGGCTGAGGGTTACAAGTTCGTAGGAGAGCCCAATCCCAACCCCGAGAACAAGCAGCTGCTCATCATCCCCAATGCCTCACATTGTGACCTCTACGACGGAGGCTACGAGGAAAAGGCTGGCAAAGGCGAGCCAAAGAACATGATTCCATGGGACACGCTGGCGGAGTTCTTCAATCAGTATATGAAATAACGTAATGCCTATGAAGGGGTTTTGGTTTGCGCTTATCTCCATGCTATTTGCCACAACATCATTTGCTCAAAGCGTAATAGATGTGCATAGCCACATCATTACGTCGGAATTTAAGTCTGCCATAGAGAAGGAAGGCAGATTGATGGACGAGGGGTTCCCTCTGCCAAAGTATGATGTGGAGACTCAGTTGAAGTGGATGGACGAGGCTGGCGTCGAGACATCTGTACTGACGTTGGCAGCTCCGCAACCAACCTCGCCAAAAGTGATCAGACAGGTCAACGAGGCTGCTGCCCGCATCAAGAAAGAGCATCCTGGCAGGTTCATGTTCTGCGCTGCCCTACCCCTCCCCGATGTAGATGCTGCCATCCGAGAGGCGAAGTATGCACTCGATGTGCTAAAAGCAGAAGGCATCAAACTGGCGACTAATGTTAATGGACAGTATCTTGGTGCGCCCGAGCTCGACACGCTCTTCGCTTTTCTGAATGAACGCAAGGCTGTTGTCATTCTGCATCCTCATCGTCCGGAACCTGTGAACCGAGAGGTAATGACGCAGACACCGCTTGCCATGCAGGAGTACCTTTCAGAGACCACTCGAGCTGTGACGAACATGATAAGCCGTAACGTGCTGGCTCGCTATAACAACATAAAGGTCGTTGTTCCCCATTGTGGAGCTTATCTGCCCTTAGCTATGCCACGCATGAAGTCGCTGACACCTGTGATGCAGGCAAACAAGCTGGTGGGCGAGATTGACTACGAGGCCAACCTCCGTCCCCTATATTATGACCTGGCAGGTGCCCATTCGCCTGAGGTTATTCGCACATTGCTCACTATCACAACGCCCGACCATCTGCTCTATGGCTCCGACTTCCCTTATGCAGCTCCGCAAGTACTCACGCAAAGCCTCAAGAGGATGAAACGGTACCTTACAACAGAACCTGACCTTGCACCATTCAAGGAGATGATACTGTGGAAGAATGCAAAGTGGCTATTTGGTCAGACTGACGAAATACCGTCGGCAACGAAGTACAGTACTGACTCAATGATAGTCCGCATCGCAGAGATAGAAGTCTATCCGCAGTACTTGAAGGAATACTTAGCGATTGCCAAAGAGGTGGACCGCCTGAGCATAGAGCGCGAGCCAGGCGTCATCTGTCTCTACCCCATGCAAAGCAGCGAGGACTCGTGCCAGATTCGCATCCTCGAAATCTATGCCTCGGAAGAGGTATATCAGAATCATCTCCAGACCGAACACTTCCAGAAGTACAAGCAGGGCACCCTCCACATGGTGAAGAGCCTGAGGTTGCCACTCATGCTGCCACTCGACCCAGAGACGATGAAGCAGATATTCAGGAAGCACGTTACAGACAATCAGCAATAAGCAGAAGGAACAATAATCAAAGTGAGATATACGTTATATAATTAGACATCTTATCAAAAACAGTACAACTATGCAAGGAAACTTTTCTTACTACAACCCCACCAAACTTTATTTTGGGGAAGATTCACTAAACTATCTTAAGGATGAATTGAAAAGCTATGGTCCCATGGTGCTACTGAACTATGGCAGTGGAAGTGTTAAGCGCAACGGCATATACAATCAAGTCGTGGCTATTCTGAAAGAGGCAGGCAAGACTGTCGTAGAGAACCCGGGCGTAATGTCAAATCCGACGCTGGAGAAGTTGAACGAGGGCGTGAAGATAGCACGAGAGAACAACGTTGATTTGATTCTTGCATTAGGTGGCGGAAGCGTTTGTGACTACTCAAAAGCCGTTGCTGCATCTGTCTTCTACGAAGGTGACTATTGGGACAAGTTCTGGCTGAAGCAACAGAATCCTGCTGCCGACCAACGCCTGTTGCCAGTTGGTTGCATCTTGACGATGGCAGGAACTGGCTCTGAAATGAATGCAGGCACAGTTATTACAGATGCTGAGCACACATTCAAAGTGGGACATGTATTCGATGCCCGTCTGATGCCGAAGTTCTCCATCCTTAATCCTCGCTTCACGATGACTGTACCAACAAACCAGATGAAGGCTGGCATCTACGACATCATGAATCATATTATGGAGCAATACTTCAGCGACTTCGACGACAACACCAGTGACTACCTCGCAGAGGGACTGATGCGCTCGGTCATCCACAGCAGTCGAATCGCCGTGAAAGACCCACAAGACTACGAAGCCCGCTCCAACATCATGTGGACAGCTACATGGGCGTTGAACACACTCATCGGACTTGGCAAGAAAGAGGATTGGATGGTACATATGATTGGTCATAGTGTGGGAGCATGGACGCATGCACCTCATGGTTATGCGTTGGCTTCTGTTTCGATGGCTTACTATCAAAGAGCCATGAAACCCGGACTGCCGAAGTTTGTACGTTTTGCCAAGAATGTGTGGAACGTCAGCAGCGAAGGCATGACAGACGAACAGATTGCAGATGCTGGTTTGCAGGCTTTGAAGAACTGGATGTTAGAGATTGGCTTGCCACTGACTATTAGCGAACTGGGGGCAACTGCCGACATGATACCAGGTATCACAGAGGGTACCATCTGCTATCCTGCAGGCTACATGAACCTGACGAAAGCGGACATCACAGAGATTCTGCAAGAAAGCCTTTAACAAGTTATTCTTCATACAGCAAGACATAAACATCTATTTAATAGCAAACATAACAAACAGCAGATTTTTAGCTTATTATGAAATCCCTTCGAGAACTGTTCCGTATAGGAATTGGACCATCAAGCAGCCATACGATGGGACCTGGAACTGCTGCAGAAATGTACCTTGAGCGTCATCCGGAAGCCTCTGCCTTCGATGTCACGCTCTATGGTTCGCTTGCAGCAACCGGCAGAGGACACATGACTGATGTCGCCATCCTTCGCATCCTTGAGCCACAAGGAAAGGTCACCATCCATTGGGAGCCAACAGTTTTTCTTCCTTTTCACCCAAACGGGATGAAATTCGCTGTGCATCAGCCAGATGGTAGTCTCGAAGATGAATGGACGGTATATAGTGTCGGTGGCGGTGCCCTTTCGGAAGGCAACAATCAGGAAGAGCAAACAATAGAAACCACCCCACTCTACCCACTAACCACAATGAAGGACATCATCTCTTGGTGTCAAAAGACGGGACACGCCTTCTGGGAATATGTAGAACAATGTGAAGGGCCTGAGATATGGGAATATCTGCGGGAAGTTTGGCAAGTCATGCAAGAAGCTGTCGAGCGTGGCATCGACCACGAAGGTGTCCTCCCTGGCCCACTCGGATTGCAGCGTAAAGCACCAACCTATTTCACTAAGGCCAAGGGTTACAAAGCAAATCTGCAGAGTACAGGGCTGGTCTTTGCCTACGCCCTTGCCGTTAGTGAAGAGAACGCTTCTGGCGGACTTATCGTCACAGCTCCAACATGTGGCTCTTGTGGAGTCTTACCGGCAGTCCTCTACCATCTGGGGCACAACCATACTTTCTCAGAGGAACGTATCCTTCACGCTCTCGCCACAGCTGGTTTGATTGGCAATCTTGTTAAGCACAATGCCAGCATATCAGGAGCCGATGTCGGATGTCAGGGCGAGGTTGGTGTAGCCAGTGCGATGGCTTCGGCAGCTGCTTGCCAGCTCTTTGGCGGCAGCGTGGCCCAGATAGAGTATGCAGCAGAGATGGGACTGGAACACCACCTGGGCATGACCTGTGACCCCGTTTGCGGCCTTGTTCAGATTCCTTGCATTGAACGAAATGCCTTCGCTGCCGCCCGCGCCCTCGATGCCAACTTCTACGCCGCGCTTTCTGATGGACAACACCGTGTCAGTTTCGACCGCGTGGTTCGCGTCATGAAGCAGACCGGAAAAGACCTGCCATCGCTCTACAAGGAGACCTCTGAAGGCGGATTGGCAAAACTCTATGATGATTAATTAGCCCAAATGAGACAACCAATTAAAGCTTAACAAAGTATTTAAAACAAAGAATATAATAATATGAAAAATAAATTATTAGCTATTGCTGCATTACTGATAGTCAACCTAAGCATAAATGCACAACTCCCCACACATCATGCAACAAAAGCAAAGAAAGTCCTGATTGCGTACTTCTCTGCAACAGGCAACACAAAAGCAGTAGCTCAGCAACTGACAGAGTTGACAGGCGGGACCTTGCACGAAATCAAACCAGAACAGCCCTACACTGATGCCGACCTTGACTGGCGTAACAAGCAGAGTCGTTCGTCTGTCGAAATGAAAAATAAAACTTCCCGCCCTAGCATCACAGGCAAATTGAAGGACATGAAGGACTACAATGTTGTCTATGTGGGTTTTCCTATATGGTGGAACACCTGCCCCACAATTGTCAACACCTTTATGGAAGCCTATGACTTCAAAGGGAAAAGTGTCATTCCATTTGCTACGTCAGGTGGTAGCGACATCAAAAAAGCCTGCGAAGACTTAAAGGCTGCCTATCCCGAAATTAATTGGAAAGACGGACGATTGTTGAATCGCGTGACAAAGAAGGATTTGAAGGATTGGGTTGAAAGTCTTTAAGAAGTGGCACGCATATGTTGCGCCTAACGAAAATGTCACATTTTTCATTAGTCTACTTCACACATGTAAATACCTCAAATAAAGAAAGAAAATATGGAAAATAAATCAATAAAGGCTGTCTTTGTTAATGGTAGTCCACGAAAGAAATGGAATACATTCAATGCTTTGGAGAGTGCAATGAAAGGGGCTCAGGAGGCTGGAGCAGAATGCGAACTGGTGAATCTCTACGACATAGACTTCAAGGGATGTAAGAGTTGCTTTGCATGTAAGGTAAAGAATTCCAAAACAAATGGTATCTGTGCATTAAAGGATAATCTGCGCCCCATTCTTGAACGCTGTCGAGAGGCTGACGTTATCGTCCTTGGTTCTCCCGTTTACTATAGCTATCCGACGGGCGAAATACGCTCATTCATGGAACGCCTTTTGTTCCCTGTAGGCACTTATCTCTACGAGAACGGTAAGCACATTACCTTGCGCGAGAAGGTCATTCCTTCTGCTATGATTTTCACGATGAACTGCCCGGAAGACTACATGAAGGTTGTTGGTTACCCTCCTATCCTGGAAGAGAACACGAAGGTGATGACCGACATCTTCGGTTACTCGGAGACCCTCTACATCTGCAACACATACCAGTTCAACGACTATTCACGCTATGACTTCAACCTATTCTCGGAAGAAGAGAAACGTCGTTATCGCGATGAGCATTTCGAGAAAGACATGGAAAAAGCCTACGAACTAGGCAAACGACTGGTTGAGAAGTATAAAGAAGAGTATCCTGCTGGTTGAGAACGATAAAAATAAGCTGCAACCACATATTATTTTACTAAAATGTACAAAGATATCGTTTTTAATCGTATCTTTGTCCTAACTTTTGATGTTAAATAATTATTAGAACACATAAGGTAATGAGAACTATTCTGATTGCAGCGACTCTGCTGTTTGGTTGTCTGTCTGGACAGGCACAAGAAACAGTTATGAACATCCAGAAAACGGACGGAACAAGCTCCAAGACTCGCATGTTGGATCTGAAGCAACTCCGTTTCCTCCCCGAGAATGAGCCAGCCATGATGCTGAAACTCAACAATGGTGCGGTCTTCCGTACGGAAGTGAATAAGGTAGAAGAAATATCATTTGCTGACACAACATACAATCTGAACAGTTCCGGCCAGCGCATACTTGAAGTTGGCGACCTCTGTTGGCCTGAAGACCGCCTTCTGCCTGTCTTCCTCTCCCCTGCCACTCAAGTTCGCTCGTTGGACATGAACGCTGCATCGCTCAGCGACGCAGAACGCATCATGTTCTGCACTTTGCAAGGAATCGTCAATCGCACCTGCCCCCGCATTCTTCTCTATAACCACAACGAAGAGCCGCAAAGCACTTGGCCGACAGCACACAACCTCAGAACCGTATCTATACCTTCGACATCACCCTACAACTTGGTAAAACTATACCAAGAAGAGATAAATGGACTGGTGCTCTACAGCAACGAGCGAAGTGAACATTATTCTAACCTTGCTGTCACCATAGCTGGTCTGGATCGCCTGCTCCCCGTAACAGCAGATATTAAAGCCAAACTCGAGGCAAACGGCATGGACTTTCCCGTCGTCACAGACCTCACCCAGCTCACCATGTCAAATGCGCTAGCTATCTACAGATACCTCTTCTCCAACTATTGGAGCCGCTGCAACCATCGCCTGCTCATCAGCGAACGTCCAACCATTCCTTATGTCCACGACATTGGAGCCGCTTGCGGTTCTGCTTGCGTCTGGCTCGACCCTCGTAACGCAAGCGAACGCACCCTCCTTGACCAATTCTTGCAAGACTTGACCCCTGGTCGCGACATTGTCCTTGGATGGTATCCCGAGGAACGCTCTGGAGTGGGTGAAGCAACAAAATACGGACTCTCGACAGTGCCGGCTGATTTTTTCGAGAACACTACCGTCTATACTGCTGTCAACAAGCCCGTTAAAATCGTTCCTGTCCCTAAGCGTCCGAAGTTGGAGAATAAGATATACGCTGCTGTCTATATCAGCGATGGAGACAACATACAGTATTGTCAGCATGCAATGGCAAAAATCTATGAGCAAAACGGTCGTGGCAAGATGGCTCTGAACTGGACCATCAGCCCGGCTTTAGCCGACTTCGCCCCTATGATGCTTACCTACTACTATCGCAAGGCAACGAACTTAGACTGCTTCGTCAGCGGACCTTCCGGCCTTGGCTATGCTATGCCTTACGACGCACATAACTCAAAGTATTATGCTGCCTCGAACAACAGCAAGCTGATAACGCCATACACACAACTCACCCAGCGCTTCCTCGAGAAATCAGGCTTACGAGTCATCACCATCTGGGACGATGTAAGTGCTACACAGCGAAAAGCCTATGCCAGCAACTGCCCATACCTCTATGGACTTACCATCAACGACTGGGAACGACAGACCGGGCGTCTCACATCAAGCATACAGTCTGGCTGGCTCCCCATCATTCCGCAATATCCCTGCTATGCCAGCGGTTCAGACGTCATCACGAACTTCTTCAATCGCGACATTCAGAACTTCAACGGAACAGAGCCGATGTTTGTCACAGGCCAGGCCACCGTATGGGATGCTGGTCCAGACGAGCTGATTGCCTTAAAGACAAAACTTAACGCGCTCTCGCCAGGTAATGTCAACATCGTTCGAGCCGACCATTGGTTCAGCTACTACAACGAAGCCCACCACCTGCCGTTCAACCTCACCCTGCTGCAAGACATGGTGATCACTTCTTCTCCATCCAAGACGAGTGTCAAGTATGCCGCCAATGGCTCGCCATCTGAAGGATATATTTGGATCTCTCGAACAACCGATGGTACTGGCTGGGTGCAGCTCGACTTCAAAGAGCCATATCAGATTAGCCGCTGTGTCGTACGTCATGCAGAGACAGCCGGTCTTGACCCCGAACTCAACAACCGCGACTTCACCATCGAGACCAGTCTTGACGGCGAGACATGGACCACAGTAGGCAACTACATTGGCAATACCGCGCCTGTGACCGATGCCACAATCACCCCAACTCAGGCTCGATATGTACGCGTTTCAGTCACCAATAGCGGAGCTGACGGCTATGTCCGCATCAACGACATCGAAGTTTACGGCGCACACTAAACTTCAACTTATCAACGCTGAAGTTCTTTCTGTCCGGATTTAAGCTAAACGAATAACGGACTGGCTAAGGCAACAATGAGTCTTAGCCTTACTTCAGCCCGTACTTTTCGCGCAGACGGCGAAGGGTTCCGTTCTTCTTCATCCTTCGAATGAGAAGGTTCACCATCTGCAGCAAATCGTCCTGTCCTTGCCGCATCAAGACGCCAATCTCACCATGATTGAAAGGTTTGTTCTGCAGAGGTGCTGCCAGACGAGGGTCTGCCTGTACATAATAAGGAGCCTCCGTTATTTCCGTAATCATCACGTCGGCCTTGCCTTCTGCGATGAGACTTGGAATCTCCTCGTTTTTCTGATGAACGATTATTGTGGCATGCGTCAGGTTTTCATGAGCAAACTTCTCGTTCAGCCCACCCGGATTCACCATCACCCGCACCTCGGTCTTGTTCAGGTCGGCGAGCGACTTATAGCTCTTGCTCTCTGAAGCTCTGCAGAGGATGGTCTTGCCGTTAGCCAGATAGCCATCACTCATAAGCATCGTCTTGCACCTGGCATCCGTAATGGTAATACCGCCAATGGCAAGGTCGAAAGTTTGAGGCTCTGCCATCACATCTGTCGATAGCGTTGGCCAAGAGGTCTGGACGAACGCTATCTTCACGCCCAGATTCTTTGCAATCTCATTTGCGACATCTATGCCGAAGCCCCAATACGTACCGTCGCCCTCGCGAAACGATAGCGGACGATAATCGCCTGTCGTACCAACAAGCAGCGTATCACGCCTTACGATTTCGCCAACCTTGCCTGTCTGCAACGCATCCGAACCAGTCTCCAAGATGGATGTCGGATGCTGAGCTTTCCACGATGTAGATTTGCCAAAAGCACATGCCGTCAGAAGCGCCGTCCAGCTCAGAGCCTGGATTACGAGCAGCATCTGCCTGGCATGCTTCATCGCTTTTGGTGTCTGACGGTACATGGCGAATACTTCTATTTCAAATACGTTCGTTTATATAGTTCTTCGTACTCATTTCATAGTACAAGGCCTCCAGTTCGCGTAAAGACATGTTCTTCATGGAAGCTTCTATCTTTCGCATCAGCTCCTCGCGCTGAACATCTTCTGGTTGTTCAAATCTTGTGTATGCCATATCGTTCTGTCTGTTTTGAAATACAAAGGTAAGCATTTTATTTGGATATTTGAAATGTGTTTCTGATTAAAGGCCACCTAATTATTAATTCTTCATCTTGAATTCTGCAATCTTAATTTAATTTTCGTATCTTTACACCCGAAACTATATAAAAAAGGACAAACGGAAACATACAGGAACATGCAGAACTGCACAAAACGATATTAAGCAACAGGAAGAATAGTCAAATGATTTAGGAAGAATACATTTTCTCACACATGAGAAATCAATTTATCACACTTGAGAAATCAATTTATCACGCGTGAGAAAAGAGGATGCAACGTGGAGCATGTGGCGGGACATCTGCAAGCAACTCCTGAGATATGCTTCAAATCTGCCACACGCACATATCCATATGTATATCAGGGCGATAAAGCATATGTGTGGCAGATTGGCAGATTTTTCAGAAAAAACTCTTTAGTACGCGTACGCGAGAGAGAGTTGTTTGGTAGAACATAAATATAGAGAAATGAAGATAAAATGAAAATGACAGTATTGATAACAGGTGCGACAAGCGGTATCGGGCTTGGTTGCGCAAGGAAGTTCGCCCAGAATGGCGACAAACTTATTCTGACAGGAAGAAACGCGGTTCGGCTCTCAGAAATCCAAAAGGAACTGGCAGACATGGGAACTGAAGTGGTAACGCTTGCTTTCGACGTAAGAGACCGCGAGGAAGCAAAGAGGCAACTATCCGAACTGCCCGATGGGTGGCAAGATATTGATGTGCTCATCAACAACGCAGGACTGGCGCTTGGACTTGAACCTGAACAAGATGGCAATCTTGACGACTGGGAAACAATGATTGACACGAACATCAAAGGACTGCTCACGATGACACGACTCGTAGTGCCAGGAATGGTGAAACGCAATCGCGGACACATCATCAACATCGGATCTATTGCAGGCGACGCTGCCTACGCCGGAGGGAATGTGTATTGCGCCACCAAAGCCGCCGTCAAGGCCATCACGGACGGGCTTCGCATAGATGTTGCCGAAACCGCCATTCGCGTCACAAACCTCAAGCCAGGACTGGTGGAGACAAACTTCAGCAATATTCGTTTCCATGGAGACACAGACCGAGCAGCCAAAGTGTATCAAGGTATCAAGCCCCTCACAGGCGACGACATCGCCGACGTAGCCGTTTATGTTGCAAACGCGCCAGAACATGTGCAAATTGCCGAAGTGACAATTCTTGCCACCCATCAGGCCAGCGTCAATGTGATTAAACGAGACTTATAGGTTAACCAAGATACTCCGCTACCGCTTCGGCACAGCGCTCGCCATCCACTCCGGCACTCACAATACCGCCTGCATAACCTGCGCCTTCGCCACAAGGAAAGAGGCCTTCAACGCGGATGTGCTGCAAGGTCTCGCCATCG
>Ga0247610_10007215_pt1 | contig 11450 bp, 7 predicted proteins | sample 174DNAGHGhighgp2_FD_193483 | JGI IMG/M metagenome (GOLD analysis project Ga0247610, IMG submission 193483) | Sheep rumen microbial communities from Palmerston North, Manawatu-Wanganui, New Zealand - 1742 DNA GHGhigh gp2 | ecosystem: Host-associated > Mammals > Digestive system > Stomach > Rumen ...
TCTTCCTCAACTTCCTTGCCGGAGTTCTCGTCGCGGCCAAGAACCTTATTCGCACCTTTCTTGACCTTGCGCCAGACGACGCCAAAGACAACGCCAAGGGCAATCGCCACACCGGCAATCGCCTGCACGGTATAGGACATTACGGACGGATCGATGTATGCGAACATCATTTTCATTTTCCTTTCTTAAGACTGATGAGTTTGTCTAGAACATACTTGCCGGCGACCTCGCCAAAGTGACCGAGGTTTTGAACCGTACGATCTCTAACCGCACGAATCTTATCAGTCCAGACAGACTGGGTCTGAATCATTGATGCGACCATCGGCTCCACATCCTTTACGGCGTCAAGTCCAACCGATTTGCCGACTTCATCACGCAGCGTGATGTCCAAGACCGGAAGGTCTATCAGCTTGTAATTGGGGTTGGTCACCTTCATCGGCGTATTGATCGACAGCACCGGCTTGAGCGTGGTGAAGGCATACTCAAACGCAATACCCGACCAGTCGCAAATCAGCAGATCGGCCTCCATGATATTGGTGTTGTTGGCGAAATCAAGTTCAAAGCTCAAATCTTCGCCGATCTTGCCCTTATAGCGCTCAACAATGGCATCCAAACGAGCCGGATAACGTTTCTTGTACTGCGGATGGGGCCGTACGACAATTCTATAACCACGACCGTAAAGTGCGTTGATCAGATCATCCAGACAAGAATCCATTATATTGTCCGGTTGATGCGATGGCGCTATAAGAACAAGTGGTTTTTCATGCTTAACGTCTATCCGCGCCTCATACCCTGCAATCAGATCGTCAAGCAAGCCATACCCACAAATAGGCAGCTCTTTCTCAGTTGTTCTGTATAGCTTTTCAGTCGTCCGAAACTCAACAATCTGATGATCACCGCAACACAGCACCGCATCAAAATGTGCATAGGCCTTTTCGCGCGTTGTCATGTGTGTACTAGCCATGCCATGAGGGACATACACATAAAACGCATCTTTTTTGACATAGCTACGCTTTAGCTGGAATGTGTTGAGATCAGGCGTCGACGTAAGCAACATATCCGCATCCATCTTCATGAACAGCGTGATAATTTTCATCGGGCCGATATAATAAGCCTTAATCCTCGGCTGATTCGCGGAAATCTTGAATATCTGATCCTTGGGGTCGTTGGTCACGTAATGTATCGTCAAATTGGAATGCTTTAGCAACCACTCGATAATGTTCTTGTAATACTTGTAGAAGCCGCTCGATTCCGAATAGAATACAACATGCTTGTTCGCCACTTTAAAAAAGTTTCTGTAGTCGCGCTTCTCACGTATCCGATCCTCCTTAGAGACTTCAACCTTTCCCAGCGACTCGATCTTTTCCAGTTCGACTTTCGTTTCATAAAGAGCTTTATAATCGACGTAGTTTCGCGGCGGCATCAATGCATTGGCCACCAACTGGGCAATAATCGAAAAAAGATTGCTGAATACCCAGTAGAGCCCGACCCCCATGCCGACGAAACTGCCGAGAAACAGCGAAATCCCGATGGAGATGCCATTGGTGACCATCTGCTGTGTGCGCGTCTGCTCGTGCTGAAGAGCGTTGATCCGGTTCTGACTCCATCCCAGAAACCATGCGGCTGCTCCAGCGCACAAGGGCATAATCCAGGCAATCCCTCCATCCTTGACCGGCACCATGGAAAGCATCGATCCCTTTTCCTGCGCCGCTATGCGGTAAATGACATCCACGAATCCCATCAGAATCACGATCTGAATCGCCAACGGAACAAGCGACAACAAGGGATGATAATGCTTTTCCTTGAAGAGCTTTGCCGACTCCTCGCCAATTCTATCATTGTCACCAAAATACTTTATCTTCAAACGATTTGTGTCCGGCATGATCGACACCATCTTCATCGTGTTGAGATGACACCAGATGTTAATCGGGAACTGCAGCACCTTGGTGATCGCCGTGAAGATGATGATGTCCCACCAGTAATTGGGAACGACCGCGTAGCAACCGTTCATTATCCAGGTAAAGAAATCTGCGATTAATTTCATCATAGCATCTTATCCTATGAGTTCTGAAATACGTTCTGAATACACGGGAGGAATATAAGCTTTCTCCCTACACATCACCACCTTAACCAAGGAAACCAGTCCATTTCGGATACCTTCCCCGTCCAATTGATAGAAATAACGTCGGTTGTCCGCAGGGTTCTCGGCACGAAGCTCAAAATAGTCAGTCTTCCACCACGGGGCCGGAACATAGATGTATCCACGGGTACCCGAAATCACCAGTTCCCCCTCTGACTTTACACCCTTGCCAACCTTCACCGTGGCAACGGCGGATGGATACCTGAAATCGTATTTGGTAAAGATATCGAAAGTTTTCGATCCCTTCGCGAAAAACGATGTCGTACGACAATCTACGTATTCGATACCTAACAACTGAAAAACGGCTAGCAACGCCGCTGGGGCCCAGGCCTGACGTGAATTCCAACGTTCATGCAGCTCTTCCACCGACTTGTACGGTTCCATCAAGGATGTGCAAGTAGCGTCAACAGAAACCACGTCACCAATTTTTCCTGATTTAACCAGCAACTGCATTCGGTTGTATGCTGTCGAATAGGCCGTCTTAATGGCATCCATCAAGACAAGGTTCTTTTCTGACGCCAAATCAAACAACAATTTGCATTCCTCTGCCGAAAGCGCAATCGGCGACTCACAGAGCACATGCTTTCCTGCCTCAAACGCTACGGTTATATCCTGTACATGATCCCGCGGATGGGACTGTATATAGACAACATCGCATTTTTTGAGCAATGCCCGGAATCCCGTCCGAGTCGACACCACTCCAACGCAATCCAATCCATTCACATACTGGCACTCGTTTCGATACTTCTCTGCGACACGCCCTTTCCCGTACACCCCCAGCCGGAGCATCCGCTGCTTGGCACGAATGTCGGAAGAAGAAACCCCTTCCGTACGCGGCAAATAATGTACCTTGCAGAATTCATTCAAATAGTCAAATTTTCCCACCCAATCAGAACCAACGGTGAAAATATCCACTCCATACCGCTTAATGTCGTCAATCTTCTGTCCATCATACTCCTCTGCAATGATCTGATCGGCGATGCCGAGAGCTTTTACCGCCTCAACACGCTCCATAAAGGATTGTGCGGCATTGATTTTTCCACGCGTCCGATCATAATCATCAGAAGTCACACCTACGATAAGATAATCGCCAAGTGCCTTCGCCCGCTTGAGTAATATCACATGACCTTCATGAAGCAGGTCGTATGTTCCGTATGTTATGACCTTCGTCATTTCCATGCCTCACTTGTCAATTTCAACGAATGCCGTCAGGAATTTTTGCATGGCAGCTTTCGATCCCGTTGAAACACGAATGAAATCTCTCAACATCTGATTTCCATATGGATGGACAAGAATACTATATCCCTTCTCCAACTTCTTCGATACAGCATGTGCGTCATGATTTGGTCTCACGAAGATAAAGTTCCCCATACAATCACGACACCAATAACCCTTTGCTCGTAACTCACGCAGAAGCCAATCCTTCCCTTCTTGCTGGATTTTAATAAGGTCATCGATGATATCTGGATGCTCCATCAGCCGTTCTGCAAAAAGGAGCGCTATAGAGTTGGTGTCAAACGTGAGGCGCAAGTTGCGCACATAACGCACCAGCTCGACATTTCCGATAACAACTCCTAATCGACATGCTGCCAGCGACATCAACTTTGAGAACGTGCGCAACACAACCACATTGGACGTCTTGAGCGCCTGCGGCAGAAAGGTCTTGGAATAAAAATAGTGATAGGCTTCATCCACAATGACTAGCGCACCGACCTCCTCAGCCCGTTTCTGAACGGCGGAAAACTCTTCGTCGGTATAGACGTTACCAACTGGGTTATTCGGATTTAGCAGAACAACAATTCTCGTATTCGCGTTAATTGCCGCTACAATCTTCTCTATCCTGATGCTCATATCCGCTTCATACGCCACCGGCACATGCTTATAACCAAGAAGCATGCAGTTGACCCAGTACATCTCAAAAGATGGCGCAACCGTCACCACTTCCTTGCCAACCTCACCAAACGTCTCCAGAAGATAACGAATTGCCTGATCCGATCCATTTGTACAGACAACATTTTCAAATTCAACACCAACGAACTTCGCGTACTTACGAAGGAACCGATCCGGCTCAGGATAAATCGCCAAGAACTCCGGCGTAATCTCTTTCAGAACCGAATCAACGAACTCCTTCGGCAACCCTTCCGGATTCTCGTTCATGTCATAGCGCAATTTTCCATACCGATCCTGCGGCGGGAAAACACGCGTCATCTGCGCAATAAACATGTTGACGTGGCACATCATATCACTATCCCCCCGTATTACACACAAATAGCATTGAGCTTCTGTATCAGACTACGATACACTGAAAGACAGAACTCGCCATCGGTTCGCATGTCTGTAAATGCCTCCAACACAATTGGACGATCCGCATCCACACGTACAAACTTCGGCATGGAAACCTGTAATTCCTGCTCATTTGCACACGACAAGTACTCATACCCAAGTGATTCAACCCAACCCCGTGCATTCAACTGATGTGCCACCCCAATGTGACGATCAATAGACGGAATGGCATGACTCGCCGGCGGAATGTGAAACTCTGCCGCACCATGGTTGTTTAGAATCAAGACACGCACATTAGGCCGTCGTGTCCGCAATGCCATAGCATTCATTCCATAGAAGAAACTTAGGTCGCCGATCAATAAAAAAGCAAGTTGATCCGAGACCGCAGCCTGTCCCATAAATGTCGGCAAACACCCCTCTATCCCAAAGGCATTAACATTGCTGTACATGGCAATGGATGCGTCGACTCTGAAAAACTGCATCAGCCGTACCGCATTCTGGATGGCCAAATGTACAAGCGAAGAACGCGGCACTTGGCTCGCAAACATACGAACCACGCTGAAATTAGAATAAGGCAATTCTGGCAACAGCGCCGCCTCGTTTAGCTTCCGCCATTGCGCCAAGTACTGTCCATCAGCATGCGACACCGCCATTTTTGTCATCCGCGCAAAAAACACCTCTGGGGCACAATGGAAGACCGCCGTCTGTGCTTTAAAGCAATCGCGAATCTCGCCCGCAGCGTCTATTCCCCAATGTTCGAACTCACGCGGACTCCCCTTGAACAAATCTTTGATACGCTCCTGAAAGTTCAAGCCGGCCGTAATAACAATATCCGGCAGAACGCTTTTAAATGTCTCGACTGTCAGTCCTTTGATGACCGCCTCGGATTCAACACGCTCCGGACATTCGCAACTGGCCAAATGGTCGCACAAGATCGGGCAACGGAATTTTTCGGCAAACGCCGAGATGGAACGCACCCAAGCATCATCGCCTGGCGCATGCTGTCCCAGCACGACCAGCACTCGCTTGAAACCAGCGAGCTGCTCCGCCTTGGCAGCCCATGTCACGTTGTCATCACATGCAACATAGTCAATGTACTTTATGTCCGATTGAACCCGACTCCGACTCTTCTCGTCCCACATCGCATTCGTGTCGCCTACCATAGGTATGTTAATATGGACTGGACCGGGGGTGTCCTTTCGCAAGGCATGCACGGCCTCGTTAAACAACCGTTCATAGCACCAGACGTCATCATGATCTTTAAGTAAAGGCATCATCAGACTCTTCTTAACGACCGAATGCAATGCGCCAACCTGATCAATCTTCTGCGTTTCCAATTGAGCAAGAACATACGGGCTACGATCACATGTGAGAGCCAGAACGGGAATATGTGCGTAATACGCTTCCGTCAACCCTGGCAGATAGTTCGAGACCGCTGTCCCACTCGTGCATGCCATGGCTACGATCTCGCCCGTTCGCTGAGCCATGCCCAAGGCAAAGAATGCCGCGCTACGTTCATCAACAGCAGAATAACATTCAAAATACGGATCAACCTCGACAGTGGTGACAAACGGGATGTTCCGAGTCCCCGGCGATAAGACAAGTCGGCGAATTCCATAATGCTTGAGAAATTCAACCGTCAATGTGACACAAAGATTATTTTGAACCATCGTAGGCCTCCTTATACTGTTTAACTTCTTCTGGGCTAAAATGCGAAAGGTCAATGCTCGAATGGCAATAGGCGTCCATACGGGCATTTTCCGGAATGTTCATGAATCCATAGTATTCATGATCCCGGAAATACGCCAACTCCTTTTCGAGTCCCTTGCGAAGCGGCATAAACTCGGCTTGTTGCAAGCCAGTGGCCCGCAATATCTTCGTATTGTCAATCCGCCGGTTGAACATGCGGTCGAAAAGCATCTGATAATGGTAATGACTTCCGATTATACGTTCATACTCATCCAGAGTGGGCGTTTCCACAAGTGACATACCTATCAAGTCGCGGTAATAACAGTATATCTCACGCCAGGTATGCGTCTCGGAACTGGCCGTCAAAAACACTTCGTTGTAACAAGACGAATTCAATATAAGACGCGAGATCATCTTTGCCACGTCCCCGCCCCAAGTCATAACCGTTGTTTTGTCAAGCATTACCGACGGAATCACGACCGGTACATTACGGAAAGAACGGAAGCAGACAGTGTTCGCTTCAAGGCATCCGAACTGGAAACGCTCCTTTGAATAAGTTATTCCTGGCCGGACGATTGTCCAATTCCCAGCAGACTTATCGATAAGTTCATTCTCTTGACGTGCTTTTGCCAATGGATAGATGTCTGTCGCCAGAAACACCGGGTCCGTAGTGACATCAAGAAGACGAGGAGTCCGCTCCGAGACAGGCATTTCATCCGCCAAGACGCGATATGACGACAAATAGACGTATTGATCGGAAAAAGCAGTCAACTCTGTGACGCGTGCGCGAAATTCATCTGTTGAATAGATCATGAAATCCACAATGGCATCTGGATGGATTTCCTTGACACATTGGCGCACGAATCTCATATCATGCGCATTGCCTTCCAGATATCGCACATCACCCGTAGAAGGCCAAGTCCTTCTGCTGGTAACATATACCTTAACCCCAATTTTACGCAGCTCGGCAACGAGGTAAACCCCCATTGCCCCTGTTCCACCTAATAACATTACCTTCGTCGTCATAACATCTCCAACTCCCGTTTCAAAAAGGCAATCGACCGTTCGCGCGCACAAGCAATCCGATCCTGAACGGACGCAAAATCGACTTGTCCTACAAATGGTTCACTCTCATCGACCATCAAACGTTCGGGAATCCCAAACAATTCCAGAACCTCGCCGATTTTTGAATCTCCAGACTCGCGGGAAAATACCGCAAACTGGCGCAAATATGTGACTGCGAAAATGAGTCCGTGAAAAGAATTGGTGACAACATACGATGCGCCGCGTACCAATCCCAAAAACTCCTCGACTCCAGCATCATAGCGCATGACATGCCCACGCTCGGCATTCGTTGCACGCAACGAGATTTCTACGACTTTCAACTTGTGTTCGGCGGCATAGCGAATTGCATACGCCTCCATCTTTGGATTGTACCTACGGGCATACAGCAACAGATAGGGCTCTTGATATGGTGAGTCAACGGCAATAGAATCATAGGCACTCACGGTCTGGAGCAAAGTCGGATCGACCGTCCGCTCTACCGGGCATGATGCATGTTCCAGAAGGTACGGAATCAATCGATTCTCCCGTACCCCTATGGCCTTGAAATTTCTGATCCTGGAATTCAGCGTTACGTATTCTGCATCTCCAAAATGTGCGTCACCAAAACTGGCAGCGTACGCAACTGACCTCTCACGCATGAATGGTTCGTTTGCAAAATACGCGTCGTCAAACCCATTGAATTCGTCAATGCAAAATATCGTATCGCTTCCACAGACAAACCCATCGTACAAATCGGCAAGTGGCGCGACTTTGAACCTCTCCCGATAGAACCGTTTGAATTTTTCGTAGTTCTCGCGAATAGCCGGTAAGGTAAGTTTACACATCCGTTGCGACTCCGAATCCCTGTCCATCATCAGTCCGAACGGATTCAAAGGATCAGCATTCTTGAGCGAATCGGGGCAATAGTCAATCAACGTCGGCGCACAACCAAGCCTTTCAATCGCTTGATTCAGTGCCCAACTCTGCAATGCCGAACCATAGTTCGTGAAATTGCAGTGAATGTTGTAGCTGACTATTCCTACTGACTTCATAAGCTTATCCAATCTCAATCAGCCAGGGTACGAAACCTCATTCCGAGTTTCTTGGCATGCTTCAGAATAATCTCTAGATTCTCCCGTGGCACATCATTGTCATGCTGATTTGAAATCGCATGTGAATACAATCCTACGAATTCATCATGCGCCGCTGCCCTGTCAAGCACCTTGAGCATCACCACGACGTTGGTATTTATAGGAAATGCTCGCACGACCTTGACATCGGCAAAACATTGCGCATTGGTGAAGCCATTGTCCATATTCTCTCTGGCGATACCAGCCTTAAGCTGTTTTGAAAAATCACCCACTGATGCCCTGAGCCGCTTAAAACCATTAGTCAATAGAAACTGATCAGTCGCCAGTGATCGATGGTTGAATGGATATGACAATGTCTTCACGGAGATTCCATGTGCTTTCAATACTTCCACCTGAGGGACTATCTCCTGTTTGAGGTACTCGTCACCACCGATTTCCTTCAACAGCTCAATCGTTTTGCGATGGTGCAATGTGTGGATTCCGACATCATGACCGGCACGATAAAGTTTAAGCAAACTTTCCACACGGTTGGAAGACAGTTCGCCATTGGGGAAGAAGGAACATCTTGCGCCATATTTTGAAAACAGTGGGATATTCTCTACCCAAGAAGGTATCGACCTCGCATCATCGAACGAAAGACACAGAATCCCATGGCCTTCCGATTCAGATTCTACACGTCTGACACAATCCTCCCTGACTTCGCCATCCAATTCTGAAACGACCATCGAGTGGAAAACGAAATTGGCATATCCTATGTCCTTGCACGTAACCGTGAACAGGACAATCCCCTCCTCATTCGGCGTGACGCTGTCAAAAGCGAATTCATAAGATTTAAGCCCATAAGAGTTCGCCTTCACACTGCGGGTGACGGTACCACAGACGATTTCGACATCATTGGTGGGGATATGAGTCGCTCTTGACCTAGAAGAGAACTCGAAACGATATCTCTTTTGGGAATCTGGAACCTTAAATTTTACGGTCATTGGATTCCTTGAAATCGCCAGTCCCGTGGTCACATTGCGATCACCGTTCTCGACCACGAAATCAGGATAGTCGGATGCGGCCATGTCAATCCGAAACAAATATTTACACATTGGCTTCAGAGGTCTGATTTCGGATGTCATAGGCTCCCGGTCTGGCCGTACCTCCTTGTTCACGGTGCGATCCTTGGCAATCCGCCAATCAACAATTGACCCACTCTTGGCAAGACGAACAAGCCGCGAATCCTGATGCAAGATATCTTCCACAGCACTTCGGTCAAGATCGCGATCCAACAATGTCCGCACCACTTCGGCAATCTTCGAATGGGATGTAGGCAACTCAGATTCACAATAGGGTGTACGGGCGCCTTTCGTCTTCACCATAAGGAATGGGAAGGAATGAGGATCCGCGCCCTTTAGGTCGACACCTGGGGTGTTGAACGTCGCGGAGGCACTGTGGTCCGCTGCCATGACAATGGTCGAAGCGTCGTAGATTCCATTAGTTTTCCATACGTCAAAGAGATATGCCGCACACCTCAATGCATTCCTGCACTGACCGCGATAATCTTCATATCCTGGACGCTCGCACACAATACTCTTCCCATTTGCGTCAAATTTAATCGGCGGATGTCCTGATTCGGTATGGTGAACATGAAGCGTGCGTTTTAACGCTTTCACCGGTTCCTTGGCTGCAAGGTAAGGATAGAGATTGTTTTCATAAGCCCATTTCACATAGGCGTCGTTTCCCTGCGTGGTCTGCTGCCTGCGAATAAATCGCTGCAGAAATCCCTCTTTGAAGTGATACGGCAGGGCACGGAACAGACAAAGTTGAGACAACGACAACGTGAACAGTCCGTACATAGGCCTGGTCAAAATACTCCCTTGGGCATTCTCCGATGTACACTCCACATCTTGAGCCCAATTGCTGCAACCATAACGCCCAGGTCCGACATTGATAAAGACCGGAATGCCTTTATCAATATATCCGTATGCAAAGGAATCCTTCCCGTATGAGGACTTTCCGTAACGGGGCAACTCCAACGCACTTTCATAGTACTTACCGGTCATCAAGCCGGGGATACCTACTGAGGTATTCCAGTGCATCCCAACGTTATTCACATAATTCACAAAGCCCTCGTATCGCGAGGCCAGCGCAGAATCCCTGAAAATATCCTGCACGACAAATTGTGAAGTTGCATCAAGAATCAGAACAATAACATTGTCATTGACAGAAAATTCCGTGCTGTTCACTACCACATCCCGAGGGACAATCAGTTTCTGGTCAATCCCCTCGACTTCATGCGTTTCCGGTCGTTTGACGTCAAATACCGTAGCCACTGAATAAACGATGATTGCTATCGAAATCCATGCCACAAACGGCGCAATGCGCTTGTAGAATATCCAAGGCAAAACTAAGGCAACAATCAACGCGGAATAGTCTATGATGGTTCGCCCTACAGAACGATACCCCTCAAACTCGCCGTTGAGTTCAGGAAGCCCGATTGCCAGCGGCCCCGACTCAAGCATAACCAACACAATAGCAACCAAAAACGCTAGATGAGTAACCCTCCCGAGCTTCAACGAACAAAAATAATTCAAAACCGACACTAGCGTAAACACAATCAACCCAGCAACAAAGCATTCACCCATTAAAGGTTTCAAACCATACGAAAAACTTTCCGCATTTGCCAAATACGACTGCAAGGGCAAAATTACCGCGAAGTACGCCGCCGTTGCCAAGGCGCACAAGATCGAATCCAGGAGCCGACTGAAACACGAATTCTCTTTTATCACGGATTACCTTCTTTCTTTGATTAATTTTATTGTTTCATATAACAGCAGCGGCTATGTCCTTGAGTTTTCTCTCCAACTCATCCCGTTGTCCCCTCACTTGAATTACCGTCTCCTTCGCAGCCTTACATGCAACACGAAACTCTCGAACCAGCAGAGACTTTGAATCACGGTCAGCACGGGTCTTCTCTAGTGCGGCACGCAACTCCTGCACCTGCAAGGACTTCGCATCGCGGTCGGAACGAGATTTCTCCAACGAGGCGCGAAGCTCTTGAACCTGCAACGATTTCGCATCATAATCGGAACGGGTCTTCTCCAAAGAAACGCGCAGTTCCTGAACTTGCTGCGACTTGGCGTCCCGATCTGCCCTCGCCCTGTCAAGGGCCTCACGGAACTCCTTAAGTTGAACTGACTTCACATCACGGTCGGAAC
>Ga0247610_10007216_pt1 | contig 11450 bp, 11 predicted proteins | sample 174DNAGHGhighgp2_FD_193483 | JGI IMG/M metagenome (GOLD analysis project Ga0247610, IMG submission 193483) | Sheep rumen microbial communities from Palmerston North, Manawatu-Wanganui, New Zealand - 1742 DNA GHGhigh gp2 | ecosystem: Host-associated > Mammals > Digestive system > Stomach > Rumen...
ATGAACTGAGGGTCATGGATGCGAAGAGTTGAACGTCTTGGATTGGAGAACGCACAAGTATTGGGGAGAACAGGATTAAGATGGAGGTTCATATTCACGAAGGTTGGATGACGGTGTATCCTGACGGAAGGTTCAATGCCTCCATGTGCTTCTATAGGGACAGTTCTCCTTGGATTTCACCCATGGGGAAGAGTTCGAGCGAGGCGGTTCCCGTTGACGGAGACAGCGAGGGTACGATGGATGCCAATCAGGTCAAGTACATGCTAAGTATGTTGGACTTCGGGAAGGTCTATGAAGGATTCGGTATCTTCCGTCCGTTCCTCCTTCAGCATTACGACAGGAGCAGGGCGGGTATCAGCAGGACAATGTACAGAAAGCTCCTCAGGGAGTTCTATGACGACTTCGTCGGGAAGAAGGTCGTCAAGCCTTCTTACTTCACGAAGGCTACCATCTCGGACGGATGGAAAACCGTGGCTTTCCGATAATCGCCTTTTCCGTTGTCATCCGATAAATAATCCAATCAATTCAGGTATTATTTCGGAAGACAACAGGCATGCCTCGCAACTTTGACCTCAGGAAGGGATTTATAGACCAAACGGTTCGTAACACCGAAGTGTTCGACCCGACATTCGACGAGCCGACTTATCTCAGTTTCAGGATAAGACTGTACTCTGACGACCCGGTCTACAAGAGCGTCCATATGTCCTATGACGAGCTTCCGCAGGCACTCTTCACCAACGAGACCGCCACGAGTTCAGAGAACATCGAGAAGTTCTACCTTACCCGTCCGAAGTCCAACATGACGAGGTTCGAGGCGAGCCGGGCGATGAACGACCGTCCGTATTCAGCCGTTCAGTACCTCATCACCAAGAACGAGGACTACCGGGCATGGTGTCTCGCGAAGTTCATTGAGGGATTCAATGACATTCAGTTCTATGCCCCTCACTTCATTCAGGGTATATCGGGAATAGGAGACATCTTCAAGACCTCCCCCGACAAGGGATGGGGAATCGACAAGAACGCCTTGATAAAGATTTCCTGTCTCGAGTCTCTCGACGAGAGGATAAAGTACCTCCTTAGCCTTTACAGGACGGCGGTGTGGGACAACAAATACCAACGCTTCATACTTCCCGACATATTCAGGATGTTCAAGATGGACATCTACATTTCGGAAATCCGTTCGTTCCATATATCCAATATGTCGAATACGGGAGGTTTTCAGGACTTGTTGACGAATACCCTCTTCACCACGGGCATATCCATCGGCGGTAAGTCCTACTCTGTCAACTCTTTGTTGTCGTCCGCCATCGGAAAGGTGAACGAGACAACCCACGGACTTATCAACAACAATACCAAGATAGACCCCTTATCGCTTTCCATCCTCGACGGTATATGTCCCGTGACGTGCATCCACTGTGAAATGTGCGACCTCGATGTCAGGGAGAACCTGTTCGGCAACGAACTGAAGGCCAATCCGCCCGAGATGGAGACCACGAACTTTACCGTACGTGTCAAGAAGGCGGAGGTCTACCACCATTGGCTACTGAGAGGAGACAATATATGGGTAACAGACCTCGGGTCGTGGTCGGAGCGTGCATGGGGGCCGTCGCCTGTCGTCAAGTCCATGAAGGAGATGACCCATGAATGGTTCACGGGTGACATGTACCTCGCGGATGCAGACAGGACGCACAGCTATACTCATACCATCGAGACGGGCGGTATCTCCAACGGCTTGAAGCAGGTCGCCGGGGGGCTTGCCACGGCGGGCTCTTGGCTCGATGTTGCCGCGGACATCTACAACGGCTTCAAGGAAGCAAAGAATGCCTACGATGCTGCCAAGAACAAGAATGTGCTTTCGGCGGCCACTGACAGTGATAACGAGATTTCTGCGGGAAGTTTCCTGAAGTACGTCGGAGAGATGTCAAAGGCGAATACGGAGAACAAGGAGGTCATCAACCTACTAAGGAGTTCCATGAAGGACTACTCCACCCTCGAAAGGTCTCAGAGGCTTCAAATTGAGCAGTACTACGACAGGCTTAGGAATGAAGTCCGTGGTTATTTGTCGGAGAAGACGACCAATCCCGGAGACCGTTCGACCGCTACGGATTTCGACGGAGGACCGAGTCCTGTTCCTGAGAAGGAGATAGTATCCAAATCGGGTGTCCATATGGGAACACTGACATCCATAGAGCAGGGAGAGGACAGAAGCCTCTCCACAGACCTTGATAACAAACCTAACCTATCAGTCGTCGGTCCCGACAGTCATATTGACAAATCAAAGGCAACCGACCTCGATGGCGGTCCTGATGGAAACCTTACTCCAATAGAGCAGCCATCCGACAAGAGCGATGCCACCGACTTGGACGGCGGACCCGTCGGAAACCTGACACCTGTTCCACAGCCAAAGGATAAGAGTGATGCAACCGACCTTGATGGCGGACCCACAGGAAACCTCACGCCAATGCCTCAGAACGACGACCGCTCCTTGGCTACGGACTTGGACGGCGGACCCGAAGGTACATTGACTCCTATAAAACAACCGACCGACAAGAGCGATGCTACCGACCTCGATGGTGGTCCCGACGGTAACCTTACTCCAATAGAGCAGCCCAAGGATAAATCCGATGCGACTGATTTGGATGGCGGTCCGACAGGAAACCTTGTTCCTGTCCCTCAACCCAAAGACCGTTCAGATGCTACGAACTTGGACGGCGGACCTGACGGTACATTGACACCAATTGAACAACCCGATGATAAGTCGGAGGCGACAGACCTCGATGGTGGTCCTGATGGAAACCTGATACCTGTACCACAGCCGTCTGATAGAAGTGATGCCACCGACCTCGACGGCGGACCGACGGGTGAACTTACTCCGATTGGACAACCCGATGATAAGTCGGAGGCGACCGACCTCGACGGAGGACCGACGGGCAATCTCGTTCCTGTACCTCAGCCAAGGGATAAGTCCGAGGCTACGGACTTGGACGGTGGTCCCGATGGTGAACTTATTCCTGTTACACAGCCCGAGGACAGGAGCGAGGCAACAGACCTCGACGGCGGACCGAACAGTAACAACCTTATAGAAATAGAACAACCCGATGATAAGTCGGAGGCGACTGACCTTGATGGCGGACCTGATGGCGGACTCATTCCTGTCGGACAGCCTGACGACCGCTCCTTGGCTACGGACTTGGACGGGATGGAGGAACAGGAATTGTTCCACGTGGAACAACCCGAAGACCGTTCGGAAGCCACGGACTTGGACGGTGGGCCCGATGGTGAACTTATTCCTGTTACACAGCCCGAGGACAGGAGCGAGGCAACAGACCTCGACGGAGGTCCCGACGGGACTCTTATATCCGTTCCTCAGATAGATGACCGTAGTCTTGCCACAGACCTCGACGGTTGGAACGGAAATTCCGTCCTTACTTCGAATGAAGGTGATACGACGGATGAGGAGACAGAGGAAGGGAATGATGAACAGACCCTTATCCCGAACTTCAACTACGGTGACCGCTCCTTGGCAACAGACCTCGACGGAGGACCCGACGGTAATCTCGTGCCGATGAACGACCGTGGGGCGGATGTCGTACAGGAAAACCTCGTTCCGAACCGTCATGTCATAGACCGCAGTCTCGCCACCGACCTCGACGGAGGTCCCGACGGTGAGCCTCTTTCCCTGTTCGAGCAATATGCCAATCAGGTAAAGTCCAAGGCTACGTCGTCCACGAGGATAGACGGCGGCGACATGCGTGAGGAATTCAAGGGGAAGACGGTGGCTGATGTAATTCAGATGGTCGCCGAACTCAAGGATGAGGCCGACAGGCTGAAACAGGAGCATATCGAGAAGATTATTCAGGATGAACTTCCCGATAAGGACGAGAGAATAGAGAGACTGTTTGACCCCAACAAGGAAGAAACGAATAAGGACGTGCTTCCTCTTGTTGAGAACAAACCGAAGACAGAGACGAAGAACAGTAGGATAGTCCTATGAAGCAGCTATTCGGAACGGACATAGACATAAGGAACGCCTCCAAGTTCACGCAGAGGATATGCATCCTTAGTAGTTTGGAGAGATGGATGAGCGATGTCCCCATGCTTTCGGAGACGAAGTTCTATGGCTATCACCATGAGAACTTCTGCAACGTGTACCTGAATGTAGGGTATCTTGAAAAGTCCAACTACCACTACGAGGCGAAGTTTACCCTGATGGACATCATCGCGAAGAACTTCAAGAGCAACCTCCTGATAAAAGGAAACGTCCCTGATTTCTTCGTTCCGCTGATGTTCTTCACGACGTATGATATCCGCAGGTTTGCGGACTATTCAGAAGCCCTGTCTTCTATCCGCGCCGACGAGATAGGCTACGAGTACTTCAACGACTGTTTCATGGGATTGGTTTCCGAGGATATATACTGATTTATGCAGAGTAACAGCTATAAATTTGAATACGGTGATTTCCTTGCATTGAGGAATGAGCGGAAGAAGACGTTCTATGAACTGCTTCATGTAATGGACTGTCCATTCGGAAAGAACCTTTTTCAGGGAAGCGGGTTCAAGGAGTCCATCTCCATATACGGTCTCAACAACCTGCCCGATTGGAAGTCTTATTCTATTGAGTACTGTATCCTACATGACGGATATGGGTTGGCGGAGACCCGGAAGATAAAGGTAACCGACAAGAACGTTGATGAAGGTGTTTTCAGGAACAAGCTCAAACTCATGAATGATATCCTTGTAGGTGTATTCTCGGCTGATGAGCGCAATGTACCCGGAAGTACAAGGCTTGGACATTGTGTAGGAAGGGAATTATTCAACGTCATGGTGGAGTTCTTCTTCGACATATGGGAGAAGAAGGACGAACTCTTCGATGAAGGCTTGGAGGTAAGATGATGATACTGTTTGACGATACAAGGAATTTCTTCACCCCTACTGACACTCCGGGTAAGTGGTGGGACATCAGGACAAGGAAGATGTCCATGACGACTAATGTGGCAAACCACCTTAATAAGGAGAACAACCCTAATATACCTCACGTGACCCTTTGGAAGGACGTTGGAGGTAACCTGAACCCATATAGCGAAGACAGCTATGTGTTCAGGTTTGAGATAACCGAAAGGAAGGCGACCGCCGTCATGTCAATGGCATTCTACGATGAGAAGATGGTCATGGGAAGGTTAGGAGGGAAAGTCCGAAAGGGTACACTGAAGGCTTACTTCCCTACGGACATGTTCCTTGATGTCGTCATGCCGTTCATGCTGACCAAGGATTTTTACACGGGTATGATAGGGGTCACCTTGGGAGCGATGCACAAGGAGTTCCTCGTGGAGTACATCCTCGACCTCTGCAAGTATTACAAGGAGATAAGGGGATGAAGGACAGGTTAGAGCCGTGGTGGTTCGTCTATAACACCATGTTCTCGACGTACATCATAGACAGGGTCAATATCAATATATCCACTGACCACCGACTCCCGGCATCGGACAATGTCACGCACGATGCCGACCTCACTCCCATATCTGCTTATATGGCATGGGAAAAGGTCAGGAAACGCGGAGGAAACATGACCTTGCAGTTCTATGTCATGCCTTTTGTAAGGGAACACAAGAAGGGTCAGGTCGAGATGCGTATCCATTGGGATGTCAATGGGTCAACATCAGATTTCACGAGTACCACCGCCGACCTCTCGGATATGAACCTTCCGAAGTTCATGGACCTCACACGTCCCTTCATGGCAGGCGTTAAGGACTTGAAGCCCGTCTCCATGACACAGGATGATACCGATACCCTCGCCGAGTATTTCTACGACCTCCGTTTACATAACGTCACTCCGAAGCGCAAGAGGTAAATATCTCGGTTATACAGAAGGAAAGGAAATAAGATGGCATCACATTACAAGCAGAGAGGAGAGAGGATAAACATTGACCCCAACCGAGAGTATCTCGGAAAGGTCATTGACAATAAGGACCCTAACTGTGCAGGCCGATGTAAGATAAAGGTCTATGGGGTTCTCGACGAGATGGACGAGAACTACATCCCTTGGGCCATGCCGAGGTCTTCGGGTATGTTCGCGGGAAATGCAGCGGGTTCATTGTCCGTTCCGAAGATAGGTACGGAAGTCCGCGTGAGGTTCGACGGAGGCCGTGCCGAGGCACCCGAGTGGTTCGCCGTTCAGAAGATGGACCGTAATATGATTAATGAAATCAAGAACGACTACATCGGCACACAGGTCATCCTCTATGACCATGATGCGGACCTGTCCATCAAGTATCAGAAGAAGTCAGGTATCATCTGCTACTTCGGGGGCTCCTTCATTCAGATTACCCCTGAGGGAATGATAACCATCAACCATGCGGGAAACACCTCCATCATACAGCTCGACGGGGACAGGATAACCATGACCGCCAACTCGGACATCACCGTCAATGCGGCGGACAATGTCAACCTACAGTCGAAGGTCGTCAATATTCAGGGAAGTGAGAGCGTTAAGATAAAGGGCGACCACCCAAATGAGTGTGCGGTCAACGGACATGTGCTGTTCAACTACCTTAACTTCCTCGCCAAGATAGTGGATGCCAAGTACTGTGCCACACCTACGGTATGTGAGATGCAGCTGAACTCCATCAAGAACGCCTTGCTTAACGAACACATAGTCTATACCTAAGAATGAAACCTACTTATACCGAACTTGAAAGCCGCAAGGTCATCAGGCTTACACTCGAGGCATCTGAGCCGGGAAGATACCTAAACAGGGGTCTTCTCCCCGGATATACGGTCCTTGAAAACAATACCGCCGACATCAAGAGGATGATATTCACCTTCGACCTAAACAATATAGAGGAGTGTCCTCCCTATCAGTGTGCATGCTACGGTTTCGACTACAAGTCAGACAGGGTTCATCAGGTGAGCGGCGGTAACACGGGATACGACCGATTGGGAAACGATATGTCATCATCCGAGTATATTCACGACTTGGACTATTCAAAGGGATGCAACCTATGGATATTGTGGTACAAGTTCCCGGTATCGAGGATTCTTTTCCGTTGGACGGAAGCCTATGACAGGAAGTGCCACTATCTGTTCATGGAGTACCTTCGTGACATATGGAAGGAATACTTCCAACCCACCAAAGGAAAGAGTCCCATGTTCTCTGTTAAGATGTAACGGTAGGAACGTATTTTATCAGGTCTGACAGGTATTCCTTGAAGAACTCATGTATACGGCTTCCTCTCGGATACTCATAGTCTTTACGCCATCCTATCTTCTCGTGACGGAACGAAAGGATGTTTCCGTAGTCGTTGTCGTACCAATCGAACATGATACGCATCGGTATCAGGAAAGGGCAATCCCATATGGCCTCGTCCTGTGTCTCCCCATGGATGCTCCTGTATTCATTGGATAATTTTTCTACGTGGATATTTGGGTCACTGACTCTTGAAGTGATTTCGAAAACCGAGAAGCTATAGACCACCCTCAGACCGAGGACAGTTCTTCCGTCCGATAACTTGCAACGGACGGGATATCGCCATTCCAACCTTTCACTCATGGCGTATTTATGAGTTCCCTCCGGGGGTCTCGGACCTCATCCGTTTTCCAATCCGTTTTTAGGTTTTACGGCTAATACTGCGGATTCACTCAAAATCCCGGATTCGGAGCTCCACTCCGGGCATCACTCGGCTTCGCCTCGTCAGGTCAGGAGTCTTGTAGCTAATAATGCGGATTAACCTCAAAAATAGGACATCTTTCCAATAGACATCTTCCTCATCTCTTGTAGCTAATACTGCGGATTAACTCTGAAAATCGGGTATTCTGCATGTACCTTCCTAATCGTTTTCCCATCCTCCAAATGTCGCTCGTCCCCCAAACCCCCAATTTTTCCATGTTTACCCCTTAAGGTAATAGCTCGATTTTTTGAAGTGGTTTACGGTTTTAACAGACATTAACGTATAGAAAAGTGTAACGTACTGATACATAACTGATTGTGAGACAGTTAAATAGTGTTAATAAAATAAACAAGGCTATATTTGATTATTGATTTTCAATAAATATCCAAACTAAACACATGAAAACCAAAAATCATTAACTATGGCTATTAATCTCAATGCTACAATCAACAATGTGAGCGAGAATGTCAAGCTCCTGACTGACAAGAATTGGGAGGCTCTTGAACAGCGTCTTTCCGTTGTTGACAATTATCAGGAAGACATCCAAGGAAAGGCCGACAAGACTTACGTGGATGAGGAACTCGCCAAGAAGCACAATGCCTTCGAGTACGGAACGGGGTTGAACGTCAATACTGTTGGTGCGAACACCACGGTCAGTGTGAAGACGGGCGAGATTTCATCTGCCAACTCCGACGGCTTCGTGACGGGTGCGGTCCTTTTCAATGCTTTCGCTCAGAAGGCCGATGCTTCGGTTCTCGCCACCAAGCAGAACGCGCTTACACCCGGAATAGGAGTAACAATCGACGGTAACAACGTCATCAACATCAAGGCTTTCGCCCTGCTTGACCAAGTCTTCGACACCACCGATGTACAGGACTTCGATGAGAACCGCGATGCCCAAGGACGCGACGTTCTTTATCTGAACAAGACAAACGAGGGCAATTTCAATATGTACGTGCTTGCGAGTGACACCGTCGGTGAGCGTCCTACCTTCCGTCCCGTCGGATGTATCGCCACCAAGCTGTCCGACCTCGTCAATGATGCGAGCTATATTACCCTCAGCGAGGCACAGGGACTCATAGCCAATATTGACCGTACGCTGTTCGTTCCTGTAGTCAGTCTGCCGACATCGAACATCGATGCCACGAAAATTTACCTTCTCCCCATAGAGAGCGATGACGAGACCAACACCTTCGAGGAATACATCTATACAGGAAAGTGGGAACGTCTCGGAAAGGCTTCCATCTCACTCGACGGATATCTGACCATTTCCGCTGCGCAGGAGACTTATCTGACAAAGGAGGATGCATCCGCTCTGTATCAGCCGAAGGGCACTTATCTGACCGAACATCAGGACATCACAGGAAAGGCGGATGCCTCCGTGGTTTATACCAAGGAATTCGTGGATGCGCTGATTAGTCAGTTCGAGACCCGTCTGAGCATCGTTGAGAGGAAGAACACCAATTTCGTATCGGCAAGTTCCGCTGCTGATATTGCTGCCATTGTGGATGCTTCCACCAAGGATGTGCTCCTGAAGTCCGACGATGCATTGCAGGCTGTCAACGGAACAACCTTCAACAGCATCACAGTGGTTGGTGCAGGCCTTGATGCCTCCAATATGGTGATACTGAGTGCCGTTGACGACATTGTCATTGACGGTTTGGACGTAGGGGGAGAGAAGAATGCGGACAATAACGGAAAGATTGTATTCGGCAGTGATACTTTCGATGTCAAGAACGTGACCGTCGAGAACGGCTCAACCGTCTACAATGTCTTCGAGGGTATGCAGGATGTCAATCATCCTATCTCCGTTGTGACGTTCAGCAATATCAAGTGTCTGAACACGTCTCTGCAGCATAATGTTTTCAACATCTATGCTCCTGCGGACAACGCGGTCATAACGATTAAGGATTCATCGTTCAGCCTCGATGTGGAGCATTCAAACATCCTCCGTATCTCCAACATCACCAATGCATCCAACGTTGTCGTGAACTTCGAGAACATCGATTGGACCTATGAGGAGGGAGCGGGTACGGACTTCACATATGCGGGTCTTGTATTCTATCAGGCGTTTGGTTCTGATATTGCCTTCGCGGGTGACACCACCAAGACCGCAACATGGAGGTTCAACTTCAAGAACTGCCGTTACAACGGTGTGAAGGTCGATGCCGACAACTTCGGAGAGCATAATCAGGTTCTGTACACTTACCACGTGAACGGACAGGGTATACAGGATGCCGCAGCAGCAGGCTTCACCCTGAACTTCGAGTAAGGTGCAAATTCTAAAAAATACTTAAACTTCCCGGAGGATACCATTCTTCCGGGAAGTTTCTTGTAAACCAATCCATATGTCATTGACTATAACCGAAATGAGGGACTATGCTTCCTCACCGCAACATCGTTTAATTAAAAAAGACAGAGAAGAATGAAGTCAAACATCTTAGTATTGGATTGGTCGAACCTCGCTTTCCGCTCGCTGTTCATGGCGGCGGGTCCGACCGTAAAGCTCAATTACAACCTCAAGGAGGAGATAGAGGCGTTCATAGGGAAGATGGCTCAGGATTTGGCATCCATCGTCAGGACGTTTAATCCCGACCGTCTTGTCATAGCCACAGATTCCAAGCATTCATGGCGTAAGGATGTCTATCCTGAGTACAAGTCCAACCGCGAGGAGAACAAGGACAAGGAGAAGAATTGGGACAACATCTACGCGGCACTCAACAGTTTTCAGGCACACTTGAAGAGCAAGGGGCTTATTTTCATCGAGTGTCCGCATGCGGAGGCAGACGACCTCATGGCTGAAGTAAAGGAGATTGTATTCAATGAGCCCGCCTTCGCGAACTGCAACCTCACCATCGTATCCACCGATGCCGATATACGTCAGCTCATAGACTTCAAGAAGGAAACCGAGCAGTACTGTGTGGTCTTCAAGGAGATAGCCGACAGGACGACCAAGAAGAAGTCCCTGTTCTGCAATCAGGAGATGTATGATTGGTACACCAAGAAGGATGAGATGGGTATCTTTAATATGACCATGCATCAGGACAAGGACAGGCTCTATAATTTCCTGTCGCAGAACAAGGTCATTCAGTTGGAGGTTACAGACCCCGACAGTATCCTCCTGACCAAGGTCTTCTGCGGTGACGACGGCGACAGTGTGCCCGCCTTCTGCCATTGGTATGGAAGCACGGGGAAGATGGTACGTGTGACTAAGACTAAACTCGACAAGATAAGGGAGAGCATGTCAATATCGAAGGTTTCCGAGGTTGAACAGCGAAAGGATGAACTGAAGGAGCACCTCGAGGCTGCTATCAAGCGAGAGGTTAACGACATCGACGTTCCCGAGAGGCTTGAACGTCAGCGTTTACTTGTGGAACTCAATTCCTCTTTGTTCCCGAGGGAGATAGCCTTATATAAGGCGGATATCATACAGACCATCATCAAGGGTCAGAGATTGGACTTCTCTAACCTGAAGATGAGCGACCTCCTGACGGGCTCGGAGTTCTCGGCTGTCCTACAGCGCGACCGTGCCAAGGATGCCGATATATTCAAGGGCATCAAGAAGGAGATGGAGAAATATACTAACGAATACATGGAGAAACTATGGTAAAGAAGAACGTCATAAATCCTAATTCGAAGAAGCCTTGGCAGTTTGCCATTGACTTCGACAACACCCTGTCCTTGGAACTTTATCCCGAGACAGGAGACCCCGTTCCGGGAGCTATAGAGACCGTAAAGGAGTTGGAGGAGAAGGGTTACAGTGTGTACCTGTGGACCAACAGGACG
>Ga0247610_10007217_pt1 | contig 11449 bp, 18 predicted proteins | sample 174DNAGHGhighgp2_FD_193483 | JGI IMG/M metagenome (GOLD analysis project Ga0247610, IMG submission 193483) | Sheep rumen microbial communities from Palmerston North, Manawatu-Wanganui, New Zealand - 1742 DNA GHGhigh gp2 | ecosystem: Host-associated > Mammals > Digestive system > Stomach > Rumen...
GCTTGAACCTACGGTGTTCCACTTCATTTCCCAGCCCTGAAAACCTTGTTCAAAATCTCTTTCCAAATCTTGCATTGCTTGTTCTTTAGCAATTTCCATGGTTTTACATATACGACTGTATTTATCTATATAATTACTGTATGATTTCTGTGCATATTTTTCTAAAATAATATCTACTTCAGGAACGGTTAAACCACCATATTGTTGTGCTGCTGCTGACATTACCACATCTGAAATTACATCGAAAGCAACATCTAATGATTTTGGTTCGGTATATTTTACATTACCCATTTCAAAACCATTTTCCAAAATGTGTGCAACGTTCAGTAAACAACAGTTAGTTGAATTTAATCTTGCATTCATATCATGAATATAAATATAACCGTCCCTTGCAGCTTGAAGTTCTTCTACGGTTAAAAAGAATTTTTTGTATAACTCTTTATTCAATGCGTTAAAAATTAAAGAACGTTTTGTAGATACCAAAGTTGAATCAGCATTTGCATTATCTTTGTCACCTATGTACATTATCTTTTGTGACTCTTGATAAACTTTATCCAACATTCTTACGAAATCTGTTTTATAATTTCTGTAATCTCTATAATTCTTAGCTACAGCAGGATTTACCACATCCAAGGCAGCCTCAACTATATTATGTACTTCACATATCGGAACTTCTTTTATACCTTTTTGTACTATTTTTCTTGAAACATAATTACAAATCATTTCTAATTCTTTTTCAGAAAACTTGTATGAAACTCTCGCCGCTGATTTACTAACTGCATTTATAACTTTTTCAATATTATACGATTCTTTTGTACCATCTTTTTTAATAACTTGAATATCAGACGTGTCTGCTAATTTTCGGATAAATTCTCCAATGTCCGTTACGGACTCTTTTTCCTGTGTCATCATAAATTTTACTCCATTTCCAAATAGTACAACCTGACTTGATAGCTGTACCCGCCCAAATCTTAACTACTCTCTATTTAATTATACTAGATTTGATTAAGTGGCAGGAACTAACAAGTTTTTAATAAATAACTGCTCTGTAACCGTAGGGGTTAAATTCTTATGGTCATCCACCTTTAACCACATTTTTCGTCCGTAAAAATCAGCTTCGATAATAGTAGCTAAAGGTAATACCTCTTCCATTTTTGTTAAGCAATAAGCCTCCGTGTTAAACGGGTCAAAATCGTCACCACCCATATACCCCTCACGGAAAATATTAAATAATAATAAAGTATCTTCGTAACTATCAGAATCTGCGTGTCTCACTTTATCTTCCCAGCCAAAAATACTGCCGTTTTCATCGGGCTCATACTGTTCAAAAGGCTGAATATCTGGCTCAGGCGGATGTACTATACACTTGATGCCTTTTATCCTTCTCAACCTCTCAAAAATAGAGTTTGCAGCATTTTTATTTAAGGTTAAAAGTCTATATACTGATTCCATTTAATTCTTGTTTCCTCTTATTTTAATTAGAAAATTCATGACTAATTTCTAATGTAAATCTTTATATAAATCATGCTTAACATTTCTTAAAGAAATGGTTGAAAGCATGAAAAAGCACGGCTTTTTCTTACCGTGCTTCTTGGCAAATCGCCCAAAGGAGTATAAAAAATAAAAAGAATTAAACCAAAACTTCAATCTTTTTCTTTTCAACTGTATCCATCAGTTTAACAATTGAAATATCACCCTCACTAAGCATTTTCTTACCTTCTTTTGTAAGTTTAATCTTAGCTTCAAAGGCTTTTTTGGCTGTATCAATAGCAACAACCTGAGGGTCAATTTCGGTAGTTGAAGGAATATCAACCAATTTATATTTAGATACAATCTTGAACTCTACAATACCGTTATCACACATCCAAGTTTTTTCAGGTAATTGTTCCACATCAACGTATTCCATTAAGGCATCCTTAATACTTTTAATTCTTTCTTTAGTCTGGTTCATATCTACCGTTAAACGAACCAACTCTGCCGCATACTTTTCTGCTTCTTCCGCACTAATTGTCATAATCTTTTCCCTTTCTTTTTTACTATTTAACTGTCACTTGTAATTTTACTAATATCGTAAACAATAATAACCAAACAAATTTATCATCCAAGCTGTTCCCTAAAATATGCTCTAAACAAAATTTAATCCCAAAAGTCATAATCAGTAGAAAAGCAATATTAATTATTAGCAACCTGCTCATTTTAACCTCTTTCTGTTTTTTGCTGAATATAATCTAACCATTGCAGGAGTTAAAAACGTAAGTAATTGTTTGTTCCTTAATGTAGCAATTTTTAAATACTCAGCTTGCCAATCTGGGTTTGAAAATACCGTATCCAAAATTGTGGTATAAACAAACATATTCGGAATACCTTTTGTAAAAACATCATCATCTTTACCGTTAATTATCTTAGCTAAAGCAGAGGCAACGGCTACAGACCTTGACAAACCAGCTTGACACTGTACTACGATTAAAGAAATCTGGGTACAAAATCTGTCAACAAATTCCATAATCTCACAAGCCATACCACGGTCAAAATAGATAAATTCTTCCTGAATGTCCTCAACATCATCAAATTTTAAATGTAACTTACCTAACCGATGAGGATTATTAGGAATAACCGTTTCTTTATCATCACTGCCTGAAATTGAAATGACAATATGTTTTTCCTGTATCCTGTTATAAATTGCGGGAGCTTTTATTTCCCTCTCACTTAATGTTAAAAATTTCATTAAACATTCTCCTTACCAACTATGATTTGGCCCCTTTACACATCCTGTAGGCAAAACTTTTTTAAAATGTTCATAAAGTTCTTTATATTCTTTGTACTTAGGGTCTTTTTCCATTTCTTTTTGCCTTTTACATACTGGACAATATTCCTCAGGCATTCCTATATCCTCGTTTAACATATAATAATAGTCACCATCAAAAGCTTCATCAAGCTTGTTTGCTACTCTATCTCCTGAAGCCAAACAATCGGTTATTATTTGAATACAAGTTTCTATTTCTTCACACAAATATTTATTATCACATGTCGCAAGTTTTTTCTGCATAGTCTTTTTAAAAGCTTGCCAAAAAAGAATATTACCACTATATAAATCAGGAACGTCCTCATGAGCGTTACAAAAAAGATGTCCGTTTTCACATTTAAGCATACCTGCGTCTTCCATACTTAAATCACGGTCAGCAGTCACATCACCACAAAAATCACAAATAAAACTGCTCGTTGAACTGTTTGAAACAAAACCATTTCTTATTTTCATATTTTAACTCCAATACGTTCCTACAAGTACCTTAATCTCTGATTCAATCCCTAATGATTCTTTTACTAAAGCTAAATCATTTGAGGGTTGAAAATCAACAATCATATTATCTAAACCACCATCATCAGAAGACGAACGCTGCAATAATTTACCGATAAAACATTCACCCTCCGGAATACCATAATATTCATCATTTTGTTTAAATATTATAGGAGTATGTATAAAATTATTCCACTCATAAAGAATTTCCTCAGCACTACCGTCTGTAGCGTCAACGGCTCTTGTGTATAAATCGGGATAATTTTCACGAATAAAACCGACTGCCTTCTCAGGGTCAAAGTTGTCTACTAAATACCCCTTTAAAACAAAACTTGAACTACTTGAATTTGAAACGAATCCTTCTCTAATCTTCATTATTCCACCATTCACAAGCCTTTCTTAACTCTGAAATGAAATCATTAACCCTTACAGAATACGGTAAATCACTCGTTTCCTCTTCTTTAAAGAAACGTTCTACTATAAAATACAATTTACTCGATATATAATAAGGAGCTTTCCCCATTTTTATTAAATCATCATCAGTCAAAATTTCTTTAGGAAGCCAAACAGATTCAACTCCCCTCGTGCCTTCAATCTCAATAAAATCATCTTCATCATAACCGCTTATTTCACCATCAGATAACTTGTCCAAAGCTAAATATTCATCTGCTCCGTCTGAAACAAAAGAAGTATACATTACATCTTTAAAGACATAATAATCTTCACGTGCGTCTTCCAATAGTTTTATTACTTCTGGAAATTTAGCCGTATCTTTTATTATAAAGCTGCTTGAACTGCTGTTTGAAACAAACCCTTCTCTAATCTTCATCTTGTATCCTCAATATTCTTTTAAAATCTTGTATCATATCCTCAGGACTTTCTATATCTTGTTCAATCAAAGATTTGGCATAAATATAAAAATCAAAAGCATCTTTTGGGGATATACCAATAAGCTCTGGATAATCTTCTTCTTTTATTAAATTTTTTGAAATATAGACATCTTTATTCCCCAATAACCCATCGAGCTTAATATAATCTTCGTCTTTATACGGATAACCATGTCCGCCTTCATCAATAACCTCTAAATACGGATTTCTTTTGAGTTCAATATATTCATCCTTCATATCAGAAACAAAGGTGGTGTATAGTATCCCTCTATAAATATAGCAATCTTCTTTACAAGCATTCAAAAACTCTTTTATTTCGGGAAACTTTCTTGAATCCTTTAGAATAAAAGAACTTGATGAACTATTTGATACAAAACTTTGTCTATATTTCATAATAATCCTCTATATAATTCTACTAGATTTTTACAGAGCATTAATATATTCATAACTATCAGCCTCAGATTTATCGTCTCTTACTTCTACAAACGTTGGCAGATATAAACTTGCTTTATCCTTACTCTCGGAATGAATTACCTCATTAAACTTAACCGTTAATATCTTACCGTAATATTTATCCGTATCAGCCCAAATCTCCTGAGCTATTTGAGGCGTTCTGGGTTTAATCGACACTTCTAGCAGTCTATCAGATGATGTGCATAAAATATTACCACACATACCTTCATAAGCACCTTTACCCTCTTCAAAACCTATCATAGTCAATTCACATTCTTTTTCAGCTTTAATCTTTACTTGACCTGACGGTTTCCCGTCAACCCAAGGTTGATTAAAGGATTTTATAACTACACCTTCTTCTCCAAGTTCATACTGTTCTTCAAACTTCGCCATTGCTTCATCTATATTTTGAACTTCCCAAGTATTTACTATATGAAACTTTGGAGAAACCCCATTTAATCTGGTCTTTAACCATGTATATCTATCTTTATAAGGAACATCCCATCTGCGTTCTAAAAATTTATCATAAGGAATAAAATCCCAAGCAGTAAAATGAATTCTGTCTAATTCATCGGGTGTCTTATCTTCCCTTCTTACAATACCGTTAGAAAGTTTTCTCGGTAAAGGTCTGTTCTTTTCATCATCCCAAACTAATATTTCACCCGTTAATACAAATTTATCGGTAAAATGTGCGTCTATTACGTCATACCAGCCAATATCTTTAAATAAAGTATCTAAAAAACACCCCTTTATCGGTTGTGGTTTACTTTGCCTTGAAACATATTCAACATTTTTGTTTTTTAAATCAACAATCACATTACCAAAAGTACCGTCCATCTTAGTTTGAGCATAGGCTGGATAAACAATCCCCTCTAAATTTTTCATAGAAAAAGGTCTGCAGCCCATATAAGGATACTTCACCAAAAAATCAGGCCAAACTCGTTGAATCTTTTTATTATCCATCCCAAGCCTCAGGTCTTTAAATAATACACCTCTTAAAAATTCTCTATCGGCACAAGACTCAATCAAATTTTTCACCCTTTGAACATCCTCATCTGTAGCCGACTTTACACTTGATAAATAATCAAGTTCTCCTTTAAACTTGTTCCATAAATCAACCGTCAAAGGTTGGTTCTTATCTAACGTTAAAAGGTTTGTGTTAAACAACGGTAAAGTAGCTCTGTTATACTTCTTATCAGTTATTTTATACTTTTTATTAGTATCTAATGTATACTCTAAAACCTCTCTTAATAAAGGACTCTTTACCGAATTAAGATAGGCTATTTGTGCATTTCCACTCAATGTACGTAAATCCGCAATCCTATTTAATACTTCTCTCATTTTTCCTCCTACATGATTATACTCAACAAAAAGAGCCTTTTGAAAAAGACTCTTTTTTAGGAAAAAGAAAAAGGCAAGCCCTTCTTATTGTATGTGCAATTGAGTGTAGTTAATTTGAAAGGAAAAAATCAAACAGACTTGCCTAAGAATTTTTATTTATAAAGCTTTCTGCCATAACTGAATTTATGGTCTTGAATTAATACCTGAGTACCTTGATTCAAACCGTCATAAGAATCAATTACAGTAAAACCTTGCTGCCAATTAGCCTTATCGGGGTCAGCTAAATAATCGGGTTCTAACTCACATAAACAACCGTTTTCAAACCATTGACCAGCCTCTTTTTCATAACTTGAAAAATAACTTGATAATCTGTGGGTATGTCCCGACACACCACTTTTCATTCTATGGTCTTCATATTCGGCTTTAGCTGAATTACCAGCGGCTTTTCTTACAACGTCACCGTGATAATATATCATGTCATCAATAACAACTTTTGTTTTATGATAATAAATCCCTAATTCATCCAATCTGAATAACTTCGGAAATTCTAATGCTCTTAAACCAAAAAGACCAGGATTTTCTAAGATTAATTTCTCTAATCTTATTTCATGATTACCTAATAAATAATGAAACTCAGTTGAAGGTAAATGCTTTTTTAATTCTCGCATCATTTTATAAAATACATTTATTTCATACTGCAAATTTCTAACCCTATCAGGTCTTTTAGCAAATCTTGAAATTGAATAACAATCAAGTACATCACCCAAGAAAACCAAATACTTAGGTTGATTATCCACCAAACAATCAAAAACATTTCTTAAAGTTTCATCATCTTGAAACGGTATGTGTATATCTGATAAAACAAATGTTTGATGAAAATCCGTATTACTTTTAATAACATCCTGTCTTCTCTCACGATACTTTTTTATATCCTGAAAATCGGAAAACATCTCTTCAGCAAATTTAACTCTTACACCCTCAATAGGATTTGTTTTCCACTTATCTCTTAATTGGTCACGATTTTCAATCTTAAAACGATTAAAATAATCAAAACACTTGCTTTCTCTTTCTTCTACACTCATTAATTCAAACATTAAAAAATTTCCTCTCTTTTTCCTTCCCTATAGTTTAATTTGAAATTAAAAATAAGCGTAAAAAAATAGACCCTTATCAAGGTCTATTGGAATTAAGTTTTTTGGAAGAGATTTGGGGATTGCTTTAGCTTATACTATCTGTATTTCGGCATAATGTAAACTTTTGTAAACTTTTAGTCAAATTTCAACGACAATAATTAGTCTGAAATTTTCATTTCATTTTGAGTATAATTGATTTGTGAATTTACTCTCTTTTTAAATTATCCCTTTCACAAGCAAGAAACCATTGCCCCTGCTCTATCTATTATAACATTCTGATAAGCAATTGCAATGGTTTTGTCAAGTTTTGTTACAAATCTTAATAATTATTCGACACCATAAACGTCTTCTTTTCTTACAAAGACTTGATTTTTAGCCGTTGGTATATAGCATACGGCATTCTTATTAAAGTAAACAGTATCACCTACTTTAATATCCTTTTCCTCAGTTTCTTCTTTACGATTTACAGCAAGAACTTTACCGCTTCTCAAAAAACCAAGTGCATTATTTTCAGCAGATTTTTGAATATAAATCCCTGTTTCTGTTCTTACCTCTTTTTCTTCTTCAAACTCAACTAAAATTAAAGTGTTTACTGGTTTCATCTTTTATTCCCCCTTCTGTTCAAACTTAAAACTCAAATTAAATTTTCCTTTATTAACATCAATATCGACTTTACCATCAATTATATCTATTGAATCAAGTAAATATTGCATTCTCAAATCTTCTAAAGTATATAAAGCACTGGATAGTAAGTCCATATTGTTCTTTTTATCCTGTTCTTGTTCTTCTATTGTCTTAATCTTTTTCGTTTCCGTCATCCAAATCCTCTCCCAACAATTCGGCTGTTAAGGCAATAAGACCTTCCATAACCGTCTCAGTTAAATCACTCGGAGTAGATAGCTTATTAGTTTTTTGTTTCTTACCACACAGAGCTGAACCATCTACCTTGGCTAAATTACTTTTAATAATCTTTTCCGAATTATGAAAAGTCCACTCCATTATTATCTTAGTGTAATCATCTTTTCGGTCACAGCCCTGAGTATACTCTAAAATTTCCTTAATAACCTCAATATCTGATTGGTCTTCCAAGAACTTCATCAACATTGTCTGTCTTTCCAAATCAGTCCAATATTCATCATTCAAAAAATGTTTGAACTTATCCATCATTAACTTAGAAAGCAGTGGTGTATGCACCCTAAGAGAGTTGTAAAACTCTGCATTTACAACTTGCTGTGATGTTATTAATTCTACTAATTTTGCTCTATCTTCCATTTTTAATATATATGTAAACTTATCCAATCTAATGTCTGTTTGAGGTCAAAAAGCTGGTCTTTATGAATTACTTTCCCGCTGGATTCAATGGCTTTAACCTCCATCCCGTCCTTAATCAATTTTCTAAGTGTTAAGGGGGCTAATCCAGTAATAAACTTTAATTCTTCAAAGGTTACAAATCCATTTATCAAATCAGCTTCTTTATCCTTTCATATGCTTTTATAGTTTTTCTGTTCTTTGTAGGTAATTCCTCAATTAAATCCTCTGGGATTATTTTTCTAAAGTCTTTAGTTACATTAATGATATCCCTTATTTGTGAATCTACATACCCCAGAATCTTTAAACAATCTACTAAAACCGAATTAGTATAGATTACACAGTTTTTCTTATCGTGGCTGATTAAATTATCAATCGGACACATATCCACTTCACCATAAGAAAGAATACCGTCTTGTGTTAGTTGTATATCTTCTTGTTTCGCCACATAAATTACTTTCTGAATAAACTCAAAAGTTTCATCCGAACAATAATCCATACCAAGTTTATAACAAAGGGACGCTAAATTGCCCAAATTCAACTTAGTACCACCCTTTGCAACAGCCTCTCTTAGCAAGGTTTCAAATCGAGTAAGATTGTTCTTCTTAACAAAACAAGCATTAAGATTAAACAAAATATAATCATCTCTGTGTATATACAAAGGCTGTCGGGTTGCATTTATTACGTACTGTTTTGTTTTTGACTTATACTGACTCATCTCGGTCCTCATACAAGCGTTGTCTTTCAAGCATATTTAAAGAGTTCAACTCAGATAAAACAGCATTATTCAACTGCTCCAAATCTCGTTTTTTCTGCATTAAATACGCACCGCGATTCTTAATGTATTTATCCTCTGAGAATAAAATACCATAATCATTTGTAATCATTAATGCCTTATAGTTATTACCCTCTCTGGTTCTAATGTTTGCTGGAAGAGCTTGATTTTTTCTATACATCCACAAAATTAAACCATAAGGAAGCCATAACTGAAGCCATCTCCAAATATTATATAGCATTATTATCCCCCGTCCGTTCTATATTCCTGTTCATGCAAATACTTCTCCTATCTTATCATACTGCTTTTTTATATAATCAATAATCTCCACTCTGGCATTAAGCTCTTCTAAAATACTTTTGATAGAAAAACCTTCCTGAGTAGTTACATTATTTTTATACTGGTCGATTATATTATCAATAGATTCCGTAAATTTTCTTTCCTGAAGTTCAAGTTTATTTATAGCCTCAACCTTAAACACAGAATCAAACGGTGTTGTAGTAACAGCTTGACAAGAAACCTGACCCCCATCTAAAACATAATAATATAGCTGACGTGTAAAATTATATTCATCAGCACGATTTCTCATTAAAGACCCTGACCTGTAAACAGTAAATTCGGGATAGATTATTCTCCCCCCATCCATCGGTTTATGGTCATGTCCTAAAAAGATATACTTACAGCCTAAATTTTTAAAATCATCATAAGTAAAACAATTTGTACCCGTTTCGTATTCATGGTGTACTAAAAGAATATCCAAACAAGGAAAACCGTCATCAGTAATATTATTATAAACTTTATTTTGTAAAAACTCTTTTGCAGCCTTATACTTAACAGGAACGGTATTAAATCTGTATATAACACTATCAGATAAAATCAACGGTTTATCAGGTGTAATTATGCCCATTACTGTAGAGGCTTGCAAAGAACCTAATGAACTATCCATTAAATTGGTTTCGTCCTCGTGTGCCACATCATGATTACCAATTATTGTATAAAAACGAGTTCCGTATTTACCTTTTAAAAACCATAAATGATTTGTCAACATGTTTACATATCTGGGTTCTACTTTAGCATTTGTAAAAATATCACCCAAAAATATTGCTACTTCACAATTTTTAGCAATCTCCTCTATCTTATTCAACCCTACCTGAAAATAATCATCAATCCTCTTTTCAGGCGGCGGTGCTATATGTAAATCTCCTACTATACCAATTTTCATTAAGCTACACCAAATCAAGCTCTTTCTCTACTTCTTCCGCATTTACCCCTAAATAACAAGGTGAGGTATCAGAACCCAAAGTCCATTCAACCCAATAAGTATAACCTTTATTATCTGAATGATAACGCTTTTCAGCAATCAAGGTTTTGTCCGCAATAAAATCGTACTTATCATTTTGTTCCTTTTTAATGGAATCTTCAGATAATATACCCTCAGAGGGAAAACTGTCTTTATATTTTTCTACAAAATCTTCCGTAAGTTTATTTAAAGAACTTCTACTCTTTACTTTAATACGTACATTAGGCTGCCATGTCATAATTTATTTCCTCCAAACTATCTCAACACTGCCTTGATTTATATCATCTTTTACATTTCTGATTTCATTTATATTAAACTTCATCTCATGAGCATTAGCTTGTTCAGACATTTCAAAACAAATATTAGCAATCATCTTAGCTAACAGCTCAATTTGCCTGACAGATGTCATATCCTGCCAGTTGGTTTTATCCCCAGCAGGGGTACCATCCAAATTAAACTTAACCGTTTCCATATGCTCTTCTCTCTTCTATATAATTATACTCAAAAAAGTCTACGGGCTGTAATCGTTTTAACTTGACTATCAATGCCTGAAAGTATATGAGAAACAACATCACATGTCCAACCGTTACCCAAAGCTTTATATCTGGCTGAATCAGTCATCTCAACAGTATCCCCGTTAATCAAACCGTATTTCGTATAATTATCGGGCATTGTTTGCAACCGTTCCCATTCAAGAGGAGTTAAATAACGAACAAATTGATATTCTCCATAAGGAATTACAACTATAGCATCATGGGTACATGATGTAGTCAAGCAATTAGCTTTTCGGTCAGTTCTGGGAACAAACATCTTACATGCTGAATTTCTCGGAGTCGTATCAGGTTTACCTTCTAATCTGGCAGCACGTCTAAGAGCCTTACCTTGTTCTGTTCTGATTTCTTTAAGACAATATGGTTCGTCTAATTGTTGTAAATCTATCCTTTTTCCGTTTAAAGC
>Ga0247610_10007219_pt1 | contig 11447 bp, 9 predicted proteins | sample 174DNAGHGhighgp2_FD_193483 | JGI IMG/M metagenome (GOLD analysis project Ga0247610, IMG submission 193483) | Sheep rumen microbial communities from Palmerston North, Manawatu-Wanganui, New Zealand - 1742 DNA GHGhigh gp2 | ecosystem: Host-associated > Mammals > Digestive system > Stomach > Rumen ...
ATTTTTGGCCCTAAAACGCTAAAATGCTGAACTTTTCGGTACTTAGGTGGTAATAATAATCGAAAAACGGCCCACCAGTGAGCCGTTCCTATTGTCGAAAAATTGTCGAAAAACTCTTTTTTATTACCAAATTATTGTCGAAAATTATGGCTACACTAAGAACTGTCATCGTGCCAACCAAGGCACTCAAGGACGGACGGCACAAGGTCCGCATCTCCATCGCCCACAACGGGCAGACACGCTACATCCCAACAAACGTCATCATAGACAGCGCACGCGAGTTCAAGCGCGGCATCGTCGTCAACAGGGGTGACGCATCGTTCCTCAACACAAAACTGCGCAAGCTGGTGCAGAAAATCCAGAACGCCATCGATGAGCTGGAGTACGCCGACGGGCTGTCATGCTCGGAACTGGTGTACATGCTCACCAACTCGGATCTGGACCGGCACAAAAACATCACGGACGTATTCACCAAGTACATGGACATGGCCAACATATCTGTTGGCTCCAGGGCGACATACACTGACCACTTCCAGTGCCTGACAGCCTACGCAGGTGACGGGTACATGATGGAGCGCATCAACCATCTTACTGTTGTCGGCTTCCATAAGTTCATGCTCGACAAGGGTTACTCGGCCAACACCAGGCGTGACCGGCTTGTGTTCCTCAACCAACTCATCAACTTCGCCAGGCGCTGCGGCTATGCCGTTCCTCAGAATGACCCGTTCTCGGGTTTTGACCTGCCATCGCCCGAAGTCAGGCAGTCATGGCTCTCGGTGGATGACGTGAGGCGCATACGCGATGCAGAGTGCAAGAGAAAGAACGTGCAGATCTGCCGGGACTGCTTCATGTTGAGTTACTACTTGGGCGGCATCAACATCGTGGACTTGCTCGCTGTTGATTTCGACGAATGCCGAAACACCATCCGTTACGAGCGGACGAAGACAAAGAACAGGGCGAAGATGAACAAGTACGTCGAGTTCAGGATACCAGACGAGGCAAAGCCCATCATTGATAAGTACAAGGGCCATGACGGTCGCCTGTTCTTCAGCGCATACAAAAACAGGTCGAGGCTTCACTGTGTCTTTGACTGCTACATGGATCAGCTCGGCGAGATCGCAGGTGTCAAACATCTCATATACTACGCTGCCCGAAAATCGTTTGCCCAGCACGCCTTTCAGCTCGGTGTGAGCGAGAGCGTGGTTGACTTCATCCTTGGTCACCGCGTCGATAAGGTGAGCACGTCGCTCTACAGTTACATCAGCGTCACACCTAAACAGGCGACAGAGGCTGTGCGTATGGTAATTGATAATTTGAACGGCAAAATTTTGGAGAAACCGAAATAATGCCTACCTTTGCGTTATCAATTTCGCTGTACTACTTGTCGGTGAGATTGGTTTGACTTACGGCGCGGTGGGTGGTTCCCCGCGCCATTTTTTTACCCTGACTTTTTCGCTGACTCGTTATAAACTTATCTATAAGTTTATTTTCTATGTTATATATAATTAAATAATATATATAATATAAATTATATAATCTATATTATTAAAGGTGTACAAAAATCACGAAAAACCGAAAAATCACCCTTGTAACCATCTATATCTCAATAAGTTTCAAGCAAATCAAGCAATTGCTACTTTTGCTTAGCAAAAACGGCAAATGCTACTTTTGCTTAGCAAATCAAGCAATTGCTGCATTTGCTTAGCAAAGTCGGCATTTGCTGCAAAACAAGGGGTGCCACCCTCCCGGGCCACACCCCACATCAAGCGTCCCCATCATCACAATCTCATCATCACAGGACGCTCGCTTTTATTACTCACAAGCCTGCGAAAAGTTCAAACAAAAACGGCATCGTCTCCCGACGACACCGCACAATGAAAAACTCGATTAAATTACCCCATGTAATATCAAATTAACAACTTAAAATACCAATTATCATGGATAAACTAAAAACTAATTATATCATAACTCAGGCCGACACCGACGAACGGGGATGCGGTCTTGTTGACCGGGTCATAGCCGTAACCGACATGGAACCCCAACCCCCAGGGCTTGCGCTTGGTCTTGGTGACTGTCACCTTTTCGGTGATGATCTGCTTCTCCTGATAGACTTTGATTGAGTCCAAGGATGGCTTGTAACCGCTCACCCAGGCATCATATTCCTTGGCCTGGTAGTGCTTGCTGGTGATGGGCACCTCGACAAGCACGGAGTCATGCAGCTTCACGGTGTCGGTCTTGAGCACAGTATCTCTCTCGGTCCGCACCATTGGCAGGAAGTGGTACTCCTTGCGCACGTCGGTGCCGTCCACGGGCGACGGGTTGATATGAGTTGTCGTGTCTTGCTCAAAAACCGTGTCTCTCTCGACTTTCACACTGTCGGTGGTGGAATAGACCGCCTTGCCAGAGAAAAAGCCGCAGACGGCGCCTATGAGCCATCCAGCGATAAGGAAATATATATGCTTCCTGGTCACTTCCATAACAACGATAAGATTAAGATGGCGATGACCGCTACGACGATCCCGAAGATGACCCTGGCCACCAGCTCGCCCAATGCACTTCTGTTCACACTCATAACCCTGCGTATTCTTTTCGTGCATCAAAGCACGGACAATCCTTCCTGGCATATTCCCTGTGGCCGTGGATCGTGGCCTTGGGATAGAGCCGCTTCAACTCCTTCAGCAGCTTCAAGAGCCCTGCCTTCTGGGCGGGTGTGCGGGTGTCTTTCGGCTTGCCATTCTTGGCCAGCCCTCCAACATAGACGACGCCGATGCTGTGCAGATTGTGACCGGAACAGTGGGCACCGCTGATGTTCACGTCCCTGCCGTTGTGGATGCTGCCATCGAGGTACACCACATAATGGTACCCAATATCGCTCCATCCGCGCTCACGGATGTGCATTCGCCTGATCTGTTCGACGGTCATTGCGTTGCCATCATACGACGCGGTACAGTGGACGATGATCTCGTTGATAGCGCGTTTGGACTTCTTCACAACAGGGTCGCCCTGGATGAGTGCCCATGTGTTGGGGCCTACGATGCCGTCGGCCACCAGCCCGTACTTGCGCTGGAACTCCTTGACGGCCTCCTCCGTCAGCGGACCGAAAATCCCGTCAGCATACAATTTCAAAGCCTGTTGCAACTGGGCAACCTCCTTGCCCTTGCTGCCTCGTTTCAATATAGCCATAATTATACCTCCTCGTTAATGTCGGTTTTGTTGCCCTGTAACTTGTTGATGAAGTTGGTGACCTGCTCCTGTGAAATGGCCTGAGCAACGGCCTTGGCCAGTTCTGCGGTCTTTCGTTCCGCTTTGTCTTCGGCCTTCTCCTTGACGGACACCCATTGCACCGCACAGAGCCAGATGGCCACACCGAATGTCACCACAGGGACACTCTTCAGCAGATCAAGATGCAACACAGTCCACAAGTGACCGAAGTACAGCAGCAGGTCAACGATGGATGCGATGCAGCACAACCCACCGTTAACAAGCAACTTGAGCGACGTTCGCTTCAACTTGTCGCTGTCAATCGGCTCACCAATGTATTTCGCTTTTTTATACCCGCTCGCCAAGTCAACAAAGATGGCGACAAACACACCGACGCACGCTAAACCGCAAAGCAGTAAAAGCAGTGCAAGACTCTTGCCGTCAATCATACCGAATATCTCCCTGATCATACCAAACTATATAAGCCAAAACAGGCAGCCGATGGCAGTGCCGACGGCCACCCCGATTTCATTGTCCCGGATGTCGTGCCAGTCCCAGCGGTTGCCAGGCTCCCGGCTGTCATCCCATTCCTTGCACACACCGATGAGCGACGGCACCAGCGAGCACACGGCGACAGTGAGCCAAAAGTCAATCTTGGCTATACGGTACACGGCCATCATCGCAACGGTGATGACACAACAGCAACTCATGTGTAATGCTCTATCTCTCATCATGTCACCAAAGTTAGGGACATGAGGCACACACACGGCCAATTTGCTGAAATCTCAAAAACGGAATTTGTGTAAACGGGTAACTTTTAAGGTTTTGCGATTTTGGTTATTTTTATACCAAAGCGTTGACAACGCTGGTAAAGATACCGACCTCCAGCCACCACACCCAACGCTTGTGATCGATAGCAGCTGCCAACATTGAAAGGGCCAACAATAGCAGGTGATGGCCGTTAAGCACCAGCCACAGCACCGAGCATATCCCCATTAAGGCAGCGGCCCCGTAGTGGATCTTGCTCACCCACTCGTCACGGAATTGGGGACTGGCTGACACGAAGAGCACAGCGGCACACGACAGGAAGGCGCAGCACTCATAGTAGCCACGCTCTATCCATGGAACCACCAGCAGCATTGCCACAAGGGCAAGCACCAGGCTGAATACCCAACGCTTGCCGATGTGGTAGTACGTCTCGCTGATGGACTCGGGAAGCCCATGGTGGAACACATAGACGGCCAGGTAGCATGACAGCAGGACGGCTGCCATGACCACGCTACAGTTCAATAACGTGCTCATAGTTGCTCATGTCGATGTTGTCCTTTTCCGCCCATCCGCGCTGGTAGGTGGACTGGATGAACTGGATGGCCGACAGGTAGAACCCCTTCAGCTCTTCCAGCGTGGTAAAGGTGTGGTAAATCGGGCGCTCCGTCGTGCCGAACTTGAACGTCAAGGGCAAGCCCATGCCGCCAGTCTGCACGGCAATGTCGTAGGCCGACTTGTAGTTGAACTGGTTCTCGGTCGAGAGCCACACAGGATATTTGTTGCCCTCGCCATCGGTCCAGACGAAACCGCTCAAGATGGTCTGGTCAACGTCCTTATTGATGGCCTCGACAATCATCTCCTTGATTTCCTCAAGGCTCGGGCGGTACTCCACCGTGCCACGGAAATTGTACTTGCCGCCCTCGTCCTCGAACAGGCCGTAAAACACCTCGTGCCGGCGGACTCCAATCTTTTGGATCCCGTCGAAACGCTCTACTGCTCCATAAGATTTCTGCATCATAACTTCGTCGAATTTTAAGTTTGCACAAAGTTACGAAGAAATCCAGCAGCACAATCAAAATGCTGAAATCTCGAAAAGGGCTATGTGAACTTGTACTTGACTTTATTGCCGTCGAAAACCTCGCTGACTATCGTGGTCTCAAAGGGAAATCCGTCCTCGATGTCGTTCACCTGGTCGAGGATGTTTTTCATCTCCTCGGACGCGGTGAAGAACTTGCCCCACTCCTTGGCGGCGGGGTCAAAGAAGCTCACAACATAGCGGTCTTCACCCTGCGAGGTATTGATGCCGCTCTCGTAGTCATGCACCTGGATGGTCTTGTTGACGATGGCACCCAGGCGCATCATCTTGCCCGGGAAACGCTTCTTCCCATCGGCTGGCGTGTAGGTCACGCCCATTTCACTGAACTTTTTCATTTTCTTTCCTGTTATGGTTTGGTATAGATGATTACAATCTCCATGTATGGCCATACCCTTGAATGAGCCCATCAAGGCGACTCTCCGCTTGCGGCTCTTAACTTTGGCCATGTGTCTGGCGAACTTCTTCTTTGTGCGCTTCCTTACAAGTGTGTGGGTGCCGAATGTGATGTAGCCGAGGAAATCCAAGCCTTCGGCCAATGGGCGCACGCACTCGTTGGGTTTGATCTCCAGCCCGAGCGAGGCCAACTGGTCATGCAGCATGTCACGCCATAACCATAACTGCCGCTTGTCGCCGTGCAGCATAACGATGTCGTCACAGTAGCGGTAGTAATAGCGCACATGGGCCACCTCCTTCATGGAGTGGTCAACCTTATCGAGGATGATATTGCCGAAGCACTGGGATGCCCGTAGGCCCATGACAATACCTTCTGGCGACACACGGATGAAATTCTCAAGGATGGGCAACAGTGTCTTGTCCTTGATATAGCGGCACACGCAGTCATACATCAGGTCCTGGTCGATGCTCTCAAAGAACTTCTTGATGTCACACTTGTAGAAGTATTTTGTACCCTCGGGGTCATGCCTAATGTCTTTCATGACTATATCATGAAGATAGTGCATACCCCTGCCCTTGATGGACGCTGCACTGGTTGGGATCTGTGATTTGTAGCACACCTCGTCAACGACATTCATAATGGCATGGCATCCGATGCGCTGGATGACTGGTGGAGCATGGACAAGTCGCAATTTCGGTCCGTCCGTGACAAGCATCTCATGTAGAGCCGTTATACGAAAAGAGCCGGCACGGATGTCGGCTGTAAGTCGTTCAATGATTTGATCCTTCCTGGCACGGAGTATCTCTTTGCGATACTTGTTCTTCAAGTCGCCAAGCACATCGTCGAAACTGTTACTCATATTGCCAGGCTCGACGATCCTCTCAATCAGATTGCCAAATCTCTTCATGTGTTGCCTTCAGGCGTGTGGCTCATCACTTCCGCTTTCGCTACTCACAATATGCCACTATTTCTTTTGTTTCGGTCTTCCTGTGGAGGAAGTTAATTTCCGTCACAGGGATTGCCGAGGCTCATGCCCCTCGCTCATGAAATTGCGACACGTCGCGGTTACAGAGGAACGATTATTAACCGCCGAAGCGGTATGCCTTGAATTTAAGCCGAGCACCGTTGTTGCTGTTCGTGTTCGAAGAAGCGCGGTTCGGAGAAACGTACACGAGACCGCCGTTCGCGTTCGTATTGTTGCCGCCGCGAGACACAACCCGGCCCTCGTTGAGGCAGTCCACCTTTCGGGTGGCAAAAGTAGCAATTTCGGCTGAATGTGCAAAATCGCCACAAAAAAAATCCGCTTACGCGGATAAAAAGGGAGAGTGAGCAGCCGCATTCGCGGCTCTCACTCTACGCTTTTTCGAGATCGTTAACGCTCAACGATTACGCCCCTGAAGGCAAGCCGAGCACCGCTGCCGCCGTTCGCGACCGAAGAAGCGCGGCTCGGAGAAACGTACACGAGACCGCCGCTCGCGCTCGTACTGCCGCCGCCGCGAGACACAACCAGGCCCGTTGAAGCACTGTACTCCTGCTGGTCGCAATAGTAAGTGTTGTAGTTGCTGTTGTCAACGAGTTTGCTCGGCACGACATCGCAGTAACGTCCCCAGCGGACGCGGGCAATCTCGGTTGAGCCGGCGACTCCTCGAACGGCACGTTCGGTCTTGTGGATGGGGTCATAGATGCGCCAGATGTTATCAACGGAACTGCCAGACGGGACATTGCACTTGTTCCTGCGGTATGCGGCATAACTGGCCACGTTGACGGCAACATTGTCCATCCAGCACCATCCGTTGCCCCACGGGTCTTCTATGCCGAGGCTGCGGCGACTGCCATCTTTGAGGTGGGTAGAGTCACTGCCGCCTGTGGCCGTGTTGAAGCCAGCAGCACCGATTACGGCACCGATATTGCGGCGACCATGCACGGCCATCCATAGAATAGCATAGACCTTGTGCTGCTCGTAGTCGATAAGCTGATAGCCGGCACCACGCATATAGCACAGATTGCGGAAGTCAATCCAACTCCACTTCGACACAGTTGAAGCATCGCTGCCGTTTTTGCTGATGTCAAGGTTGCCCTCACTGTCATAAACCCAGCCAGACGCTGCACCATCGCTATTCGTTCCCCACCTGATGCCTTTACCGCTGAGCGAACGCAATACAGGTACTGTCTTGCCGTCGATTGTTTTGGTGATATTTGAAGCGAAGTAGGTGCCGACAAGTGACGGCTCATTCTCCACCCAATCCGGCTCGATGGCCTCGATAGCCGTACTATCAACACCGATACACTCACCATTACCGCTGGCAAGTGCAGTGAACACTAACCATTTCGCGCCAGCGGGAACACTTGTAAACAAGTAATCACCTGCAACATAGTCGTTGTTGGCGTTAGTGATGTTGACAACAAGTTTATTGATGACCTTTCCATCGGCATCGAGGAACAGGCAGGCTAACGCACTGCTGCTAACGCCTGGCCAGCGGACTTGCTTCATGCCCTCGACATCGAAGCGGCAAGTGTTGTACGACACGTTGCTTGACAGGTTCTCGGCATCAAACACGTCACCAACAGCGAAATTCTCACCAGTTACGCTCTTCGACTCGCCAATTATGATATTGGATGACATGACACGGCGCACAGTGGTAGCTGAACTACGGGGCGTCTCACTCTCAGCCGACAAGAAGAGGTATTTCCGCTGGTTCAAATGGTCGTTGATGCCCTTGTACCAGAAGTGCGGCAACTTGGTCATAATGTCATATCCAAGGCCATCGGCATCCGTGCGGTCGAGATAGTCACCACTCTTCAGATAATTGATGTCGTTATCGTCTATCTGCTCAGCCTGCATGTAATCCTCATTATCGCCACTGGCAGGCACGAAAGTACACTTGTAGGAGTGTATCATCGACTTAATGAGGCTGATGTGACCGCTCGGGGTGTACTTGTTGTTGCCGTTGGCTCCGCTCGTGCCATTTTCCAGGTTAGTCATGTTGGCATCGTCGGTCATCGTGTCATCAAACACCATTCCTGTGTACTGGGCATTGTAAACATCCAGCTCGGGGAAGTAGCGACGGATGTTGGCCAGCAACGTAGTGCTGATGTACTCCACCATTACCCATGTGCCAGTCAAGCCCGAGCACTGCACGGTCTCATCATAGGCCGTGCCGTCGGCAGCGAGGCCACGCACGCCCATATCCATCAACGCCTCCAGCGTCGCACTTGATCCGAGCACATTGAGGTCTGCCAGCCTCAGTCGCTCAATCTCTGCACCAGCGGCCACGATGTCGGACAGCAGCTGGGCACCGTCAATCAGCGGACAGCCGCCTACCATCAGCCTCGTGATGTTGCTCATGCCGCCATCGAACTGCAAGCCGCCGGGATAACTCAGCCTGGGCAGGTTGACCATCGTCAGTGTCGTCACCGTCGAGGGTAACGTCAGGCTGCTCACAGGCGATGTCTCGGCCAGCGAGAGGTTGGTCAGTTGAGACCCCTCGGCCAAGAGCGTCTCAAGGCGCGGGCACTTGCTGGCATTGACGTTGGTGATTACCGTCTCACGGATGTCGAGGTGCCTCAAGAAGGGCAGCTCACCGAGGTTGAGGTTGCGTAACGCACCATACGAGCCAATGCCCATCGTCACATGGCCAGAACCGCCGACCTCAATCTTCTCGGCCAGGGTGAACACGTTGAAGTTGGCCACATCGCTCAACGAAATCTCGTTGAAGTTGATCTCAGCGATGCGGTCACACTGGTAGATGTAGAGCAATGCACCCTCGATGCTTGTACCGTCGGTGCGGTTGAAGCGGGTGAAGGTGTGGCTCTGCCCAGCCTCCAGGTAAACGCTCTCCTTGAGGTCGCCCGATGAGTCGATACCCAGACCGAAATAGCCGGTCTTTGCGGCCTTGATGGTGATGCCTGCTCCGCTGGCGCAGTTAATGCGGGCACTGAACACGCCAGTGAAGAACAGGCCAGTGCGGTAGTAACCGTCACGGAAACGGAAGCGCGTGTTGATGATGGCGGGAATACTCGTCAGGCGCAAGCCGTGGAGCGCATAGAAGTAGATGGCATCGGCAGTGGGCGTGAACTGGATGAACTTGCGCTCACCGTCATACGAGCTCACGGTCTTCTGCCACTTGCGGCAGATGTTGTCCATGAAGAAGTGCATAGCGCCCTCAGGGCTGAACGGTGCCATCGTCAAGCCGTCAAAGGTCGCCTGTGCGGAACGCAGCGCGGCGATGACAGTCTGCATGGAAATCTCGGCTCCAGCATCGTCAAGGACGGTCGGCTGCTGGTAGATGTTGTTCCAAAGGATCGAGCCGTAACCGGCATAGGGGTTGTTGTAGCCCGTGGAGATATCGGTGGGCTTGTTGGGGTCAACTTCGGGGTCGACAGTGGCGCCACCGTCGTTGTCCTTGCCAAGCAGACCGTCGGCATCATAGACCTTGTTCGGGTACATCACCAGCGCGGGGTTGTAACCGCTGAAGTTGGTGCTGCGCCACGAGCACTGGTAAATACCGTTGATGACGCTCTGACCTTCGTCGAGGAAGAACATGGGCTGCATGTTCTTTGCCTGCTGGTCGATGGCCAACAGGTAGTCGGTGAAGCCGTCATACACCATCAGCGCCCTCGGGTTGGCGAAGTAACGCAGATTGTTGTACCAGATGCTCTTGAAGCCCGACACCTTGGTATAGTCACATGAGTTGCAGAAGCGCAGGAAGGCATAGAGGTTATAGGGCACCTTCTTGCCCATGGCAAGGTCAATCTGCAGCTGGTCGCTGTCCACCATGCACTCAAAGAATTGCGTCCATGCAGGATAAGGTCCGGTAACCAGTCCGCTGGCCTCCAACTTCTGCACCCACGATGCCGAAGTCTCGACGGGGGCCATCATGTCCTCGACGCTGGTAACGCCCATGAACCAGTCCATGCCGGTGTAGGCCAGCAGCTCGTAACCGTCCACGGGGTTGAGCACATCGCCAGTGATTTCCCATCGTCCGTTCACCTGGCGCATCGTGCCCGTAGTGTCCACCCAGGCACCGTTCTGCCAGCGCATGAACTTGTAGGACGATCCGCAGTACATCGACAGCAGCACGGGGTGGTACTGGTCGAAGTTGTTTGGATCCTCAGCGCGGAAGCGGGCTACTACCTTCTCGATGGTGTTGTCCTCAGGCAGGCCGAAATACTCGGTAAAGCTCTCGTCCTGGTAGTTAAGACAGCCGAGGTTATAACCGGGGGTGTCCTTGAAACCGAGGGCCACCTGCTCGCCCTTGTCCTCTTTCCAGTTGCCCTTGGCATAGAAGTAGGTGTTTGCTCCCGTGCCGTCGGGGTCACGGAACATGGCGATGGGATGGTTGGCGGTCGAGTGGTTCATCTGCAAGCCCGTCAACTCGATGTCACCGAGCGTGTAGGTGCCGTCGAAGTAACGCTGGGCAGGGGTCAGGTACTTGCCGCCGAGCGCACGGTAGGATGCGTTCATGATGTTGCAGGCACCGCAGTCGTTGGCGTTTGTGCTATCCGAGTAGTCCACCTTGACGGTAATCACGTCCACAGGGATGGTGTTCTCACCGACGCGGATCTTGTTCTTGGCCATCAACGCCGCTGCTTCATCCCACAATGAGCCGTCATAACCCATGGCCACAATCTCCTCACGGGTGTGGAGCGGCTTGATAAGGCAGACATTCTTGTAGGTCACACCGTCCACGACGTATGTTGCCTTGTTCTTGCTCTTGCTTGCAAGGTTGTAACGCGCATTCTTGATGGGGCGCTTAGCAGATGTTGTACCCTGGTTTCGCCGGCGCACATTGTAGGCGATGAAGTCGCGCCAGGGACGTGACGGGTCACGGTACGTCAGGTTGATGAAGATCTGGTCGCTCGTCGAGGTGGTGTTGTCGAGGCTCTCGATGTCGCTGCCCTGGAACGGGCTCTCGATGAGATAAGGCATACCGCGCTCGGCCACCTTTGACATGGTGGGACCGCTGGCGGTGTTTCCACCCCACACAT
>Ga0247610_10007221_pt1 | contig 11443 bp, 10 predicted proteins | sample 174DNAGHGhighgp2_FD_193483 | JGI IMG/M metagenome (GOLD analysis project Ga0247610, IMG submission 193483) | Sheep rumen microbial communities from Palmerston North, Manawatu-Wanganui, New Zealand - 1742 DNA GHGhigh gp2 | ecosystem: Host-associated > Mammals > Digestive system > Stomach > Rumen...
CAGAGCGACTATCAAGTCCCGTAGACTTTCACGGTTGGACAACTGACCAAACATCAAGACAAGAAGTTGGTTCCAGCATGTGAAGTGTTTGACGTACTTGTCGCCATGATACTTGCGAACGTAGTCGTTGAACAGACTTCTGTCAAGGAGCGAGGTGAGTTGGGAGAAAACGTACTTGTCTTTGTTCATCTGCCGAAGGTTTTCGGCAAAGATAAATTCAAATCCGTTTCACTTCAAAATCTCTGGGATTAACTGATTTTACTACTATTTCAAAGAACTATATCGATTTTTTAGTGGACAGCAATGTAACCTACTATGACAACGATAAGCATCCCACGCGGCAAAAGCCTTACGATTGGAAGAAATCAACAGTGGACTTGGATGCAGCTTGGTTGAAAATTAAAGACCCTCGCAACGGATTTGACTTCAAGAACGGGTTGAAGCTGCTTGGGGAGGAAATAGATGAGCAAGCCTGCGTGTATGGCTATACGGAAGACAAGCAAGAGGGTTTCAAACAAACCTATGCTCTCAAGAGTCCCAATGTGTGGCGCTGTAAAGAAGGGGTAAAAGCAAATGGTGGTGAATTTTTTGACACCATTCGTGGAACGTCTGGTGGTGGATTGCTGGTAAAAGTAGATGATGTCATCTACTGCATGGGGTATGTGAAGCGGACATACGCCGACAACCAGGTGTTGGAGGACGTGGTGGTGTATCCCATGAGCCATTTTGGCATAACGTGGGGTAATCAATTTGTGAACAGGATAGAGGATGTGACGGGGAGGAAGGTGAGAACACGTGAGTGCAATGAAATGAAGGCACACTACGGTGAGTTGTGGAACGAACTCTATGACGGCATATATAAGAACAATGACGTGAGTTCCACCCTGATTCAGATACGCAAAGCCAAGAAAGAATATCCTATACCTAAGAACGTAAGGCAACAGGAACAGGTGATTTCCCTGCTTCTACGCAGACAGGAAGCATGGCCTGAATGCTATCAGGATGCTTTTCTGCTGGCGTTGCAAGATAAAGGACAGTGGTGGGCCATGTATTTTAATGAAGTGCCGGAAAGAATGGGCAAGATGGCAGAGATGCCTCTGGCTAACAAACAAATAGAACGAGGCATTTCCTTGCTCTGTGCTCCAGAGTATGCGGATGCGGTGCAAGTAAGGTCAGGCGATGAGGCAACGTATGAAAAGATTATACGAACTGCTTTTTCCTTGGACTTCGCGGCGATGAAAGCAATAGTGCGCGACTGGAAGCCACAGGGATTCTGGATGGTAAGGCGGGCATTGCTACTAAACTTGTTTGAAAAAGACGAGGAGAGTCTTAATCAGGTGAAGACCTATTTCAAAGAACATGAGTTTGAGAGCTTGGACGAAAAGTTCCTGACAGCTACGACCATCAATCTGATCAATGCAGACTTCACTAACAGAATAGACTACCAGGAGTTTTGGGATAAAGGCATAGATGGTATTTCAGACCTGCTGATCTACATTGTAGGGAACATTGACAAACAGAAAAATGAAGTGGGGATATATGGAATCCACAACAGTATTCTGTTCGGCGGCGAGGATACCCAGTCGTATCCAGAGGCTCTGCGTGTGTTGCAGACCATCATAGAGACGGGCATGGTGCCATGCATGAACTTTATCTCTGTAATTTCGAAAGAGAACTGGCTGATAGTGGTTCAGCATCTTTTCCGCGACATGCCCTATCCCGTGGTGTTCTATACCTTAATGTACACTGACGAAAAGATACTGCGGAGAGTGGCGCAGGAGATGTGCTATACCGATACGGAGAAGGTAGTGAACGTGATGCCCGATATAATGGTGAAGTTGTTAGATGGCTTCAAAGTATGCCCCAAATACTCGTGGAAGGGAATCCTTTATATGACACGGGAATGGTATGTAGCAGTCCCTGAAGAGGTATGGTACGGGAGCTTTGTGAAGAACATACTGAATTGGTTCTGTTATGAGATTGATACAGTGAATGTGTCGCATCGGGATGAGTTGTTTCTAAACATCCAGGAGGCAATAGCACATATCAAAGATGGGGAACGTAAGCGAAATGTACTGTTTATGCTCTTTGACACGATTGACAAGAACCCGCATATCGTTAATAGGCTGGTAGACACGCTGGCTGTGGATGATGAGTTGCTGGCGATTGAAGATGTAGAAGCCAGGGTGAAGAGCCTGTTGGTGACCCATACATTGAAAGACACATACAGGATTGTGTATAGATTCTTTGCGCAATGCCACGTGTGGGTGAAGATTTGAGGGCTATAGTGCATGATTTGGCACAGAAAGACTCTTTTGACTTCGGGAACGATGCTAGCATAGCGTACGGGATGTTGAGTTTCGTGCTGACGGAGCCTGATGACATACAGAAACTGAAAGAAAAAACACTCCAAATGAACATGTGGAACTGTGGCATAATGGAAAAGAGCTACACTGACCCTCACTACACACATTTGGAGAGTTTTAATTTCAAATTACTTTGGACCGAGGAGGAGTGGTGTGCCATTAAGGACAACATGCTTGTGAATATTGCCCTGATGGGACAGGAACGTCCACACAGAGATGGTTTCCTAAAGCATTTCAGCAAACAATATATTAACCTGCTGTCGAACATGCGTTCCTTCATGAAAAAGATTCGTGAAGAGGAAGGATATGACGTGGGCGAAGTTTCAGCAAAGGTGGATAAGTTAATTGAGAAATTAAGGGGCTACAATAATGTCGTTGAGATGTTGTCGTCGAATGAGTACGATACCGTAGTGGAAGGTATATGGTTCTTGAGAGACCGTTTCGTGGATGAAGGATTGAAGAATTGTCGCGTGGAGCTGATGCTGCTCATTGACAGGATTCTTGTCCAGAAGGCAACGGCATTGGAACAGTGCATGTCGCTATTGTCTGCATTGGTCGAACATAAGCCCGATCAGATGACAGAGGAGTTTGGAGTTTTGCTGTTTGAGGTGGTGAAGAAGTACTGTGACAACTTTGAATACAAAGATTTGTTCGTGAGTGTGCCAAATATGTACAAGTGGTTGCGGCGTATTGCCAAGGGGATTTCGCCCAAGTATGGCCAAGAAGCTGCTGTGAGGTACTGGTTAGAGGATAAAGTAGTGAACAGGTTTGATTATTTGGATTAATTGCGTTGGGTTTAACATTTAAATATGTCTGTAAAACATAGTAATAGTTTAACAATAGAGATTAGAAGGATAATTGAATATAGTGATTTCTTCGTTGGTAAAGAACCAATTGATATTAGAGCCACATTAAAGCACTTTAGTCGAGGTGTCCTTGTTCGGATGGCAGCAATCCTAAGCCTCCATTACGGTAACATGTGTTTTCCTGACAACCAAAACACATTGTTCTCGGAGAGTAGTAAAAGGCATATGCCATATTTGAGCAAACTTTTCAAGGCATATTATAAAAGATTGGGGTTAAATCAAAACCAAAAGGTTGAAGTTTTGACATATAGGACAAGTCTTGAACTATGGCGGCAGATATTCGCAATACCAGTTGATGAATTTATTAATGATGTCGAGGACTCTGACGCGGAATTGATTCTTTTCAAGGTCGTTCTTACTATAAATGAGAAAATTGTTAGTTTCACGCATGTGAAAGAACAATACGAACTTGATGAGCTCATTTTTCTTACTTGCTTTTTGACAAATGATAGCAATAACTATGATTTCAATACTGTTTTACAACCGCAATTGTATTATTATCATCAATTAATCAACTTCGTACCTTCTAATGAGGTACTGACAAAAGCAACAGAAGTGTTATTTGACAATTGGGGCATAGAAAGTTGGCAACAGTATTATACAACTCTTTTTATTATTGCGAATGAAACGGACGGGTATATAAAGAGAAAAGAAAACGGCGTACCCATAATCACCCCCGATTGGATAAAACGTAATAATAGATTCATATCTTTATCACTTATTGAACATCTGTATATTGAAGAGGATGAATACATACCATATATTGATGAAGACGCAAAAAAGAATGAATTGAATATAGATTATCGGAGATTCCGTTCTAAACCTCTCGTGAAATTAAAAGACGGTTCTGGGTATGTGGTTATTAATAACCAGCTTGTGTGTGAACGATTATTCAATAGCCTTTTCTTTGACTTTAGCCCTTTAATCAGTGGGAGAAAGAATAGTTGCGGGTTCTTTGACTACAATAAAGGTTTTATTGAGAAGGTGCTTTTCCGCAATACATTCTTTAATTGTTTGCCTCGTAATTGCTTTACATTTCCTGTAAAAGGTGACGATGACAAACCCGAAAAGCCTAAAGAGCCAGATTTCTATGCTCGTACTAAACAAGGAGAATTGATAATCGTGGAATGTAAAGCTGTTAAAATGAACGGAGAATGCCGTGACGATGGTGATTACAGTCGTCTTCTTGATGAGCTACATGAGAAGATTGTCAGAAAAACCCGTAATCTTGATCCAACGAGAAAGGAGCACAAAGGGGATCCAGAACCTATTGGGGTTGGACAGCTAATCCGTCATATTGACTCTATAGAAGCAGATGCTTTTGAGTGGGACCGAAATCTCCCGGATGATGTCATTTATTATCCTATCATAGTTTTTGAAGATGTCAAATTAGTTCAAAAGGGTATCTTGTCAATTGTTAACCGATGGTTTTATGAGGAAGTAAAGAAGGAAAAGGAATTGTCAATGTCGGATATAGCTTGTATGCCAATTATGGTGGTTTCAATTAATACTCTTTATCTCCAAGACAAACTTTTGCAAAAGAAGGGACTGACGAATGTTATAGATTCATTTGTAGCGGAGAATGCGAAGCAAGATTCCCAAACAGGTGAATATCGGATTTCGCCATTGGCTGATTTCGATGGATATCTACGGAATAATCCATATAATAAGAGAAGTGAAATGATGAGATGGCATAAAAACTTATTGAGTGGATTAAAGGACGACTAGAAAAGACTTCCGTGGGAGTTTACTACCCAAAAGAGAACAATCGCTACCCAAAAGGAAAATGGAGGTCTAATTTCCACTACCCAAAAGGATGAAAGCACTACCCAAAAAAGACTATACGAATGATTTTAGAAACTTGTAAATCAAACAATTTATGCTATTACGATTCAGAAAAAGTCAGCCGTTTTCGAAAAAAAGTTGAATACGGCTGAGTTTTTTCGTTATGCGGGTTATCTGGTTATCGTGCTTACGATGGACTTCCCCGGCCTGTGGACTTCTTTAGTTGAGAGTTTAGAGTTGGGGGGGTAGAGCAGTGGAGGTGTGAAAGTTGCTGTCGGAAATATTTGAGATAAAACCGATAAAACATATCAGAAATCACAATAAGAGTAAATAAAGTGCAGATTTTGTGTTTTGTCGTAAAAAATGTGTATTTTTGCGACAAAATTAGGCGTAAATGGATAATCAAACTATTGAAAACAAGATACTTGAAAGCATTAGGAAATGCGGAAGGGGTAAATTGATTTTCTCTTCGGATTTTGTGCGTTTTGGGGAGCAAAAGACGGTCAATAAAGTCCTGGAAAGGATGGCCAAAGACGGCAGCATACTTCGCATCAGCCGTGGCGTGTATTACTATCCCAAAATCGACAAGAAACTGGGCTTGGGCGTGCTGTACCCCACGTTGGAGGTCATCGCCGAAGGCATCGCCAAGCGTGACAAAGCGCGTATCGTGCCCACTGGCCTTTATGCGCTCAACAGGTTGGGCTTCTCCACACAGATTCCGATGAACATCCAATACCTGACGGATGGCTCCAACCGTAAACTTACACTCTACAACGGTGCCACCATTGAGTTTAAGCACACTGCGCCCAAGAATTTGGTTTTCAACTCACAGCTGGCAATGCTACTCACTTTCGCGTTCAAGAGCCTGGGGAAGGACAATGTCACCGACGAAATCCTTGCCCATACCAAAGAGCTGTTGGCGAAAGACAAAAGCCAAAGTGTGAAACAAGACTACAAATTGATGCCTGCCTGGGTGTCGTCAATCATCAAATCGCTTTATGAAGAATAACTATTTTGACTTGGCCATTGCCGAACGGCGGCTTGTCATGGAACAAACGGCCATCCGCCTGTCGTTGCCTGTGCAGGCTGTGGAGAAAGACCTGTGGGTAACTGCTATGCTGCAGATCTTGTTTGGGCTGCCATGTGCCGGAAACCTCGTTTTCAAAGGCGGCACTTCGCTCAGCAAAGTATGGGAGCTGATTAACCGATTCTCGGAAGACATAGACTTGGCCATTGATAGGAGCCTGTTTGACCTTGAAGGCGATTTGACTAAGAAGGAAGTGAAGAAGCTGCGCAAAGCGTCGTCGGTGTTTGTCAGGGAAGATCTTTGCCATCAGTTGCAGGAAGCGGTTAACAACACGCCGTTCAAGGACCTCTGTACGATTGAGGCGCAGCCTGACGGAGAAGGAGAAGCGACCTACCCTGAGCCAAGGATTTTGTTTGTGCGGTACCAATCGGTTTTTGAAGACAAGCTGAGTTATATTGAGCCTATCATCAAGATTGAGGCAGGCTCGCGTTCACTGCTTGAACCAGCGGAAGACAAAAGAATCAGCAGCATGGTAGAGAACACTTTCCCTACCGTTACCACTACGGTTTCCGATACTTTGGTCAGGACTGCCGTGGCCGAAAAGACTTTCTTGGAGAAGGCTTTCCTGCTACACGAGTTGTTCTCGGTCAGCAACAAGGTTGAGGCCCATCGACGCTCGCGCCACATCTACGACCTGCATATGATGATGCAACGGGGTGTTGCGGAACGAGCCATCAAAGACGATGCTCTATGGGAGACCATCAGCCATCACCGTTCCACATTGACCAGTATGCAGGGTGTGGACTACACGCCTGATGTTCGTGACCGCATCCAACTTGTTCCGCCAGATGGATGCCGTGAAAATTGGCAAAGCGATTACGAGTTAATGACTGGAGCCATGATATATGGCGAGAAGCCGAGCTTTACAGAGCTGATGGAGAGCATGAAAGAGTTGGAGCGGAGGTTTAGGGATAGGAGTCTTTGACTAGTTGAGAGTCAGTGGAGGGTGTGAGTTGTGAGTCGCCTGAAGCTGCGCGAGGCTTCCATCGAGTTAAGGTTGAATTGTAGCGTTTTCGCTTGTTTTTTTGGACGGAATTATTGCAGATTTTTACGACCAAAAAGTGGATGGTGGCTGCTGCTATTTTTCTCTGGTATTCTCAATTATTTTGAATTGGGAGATAAAATACATGCAAATATGCGGGTTCAAATAATTGGCAATAATTTCGGATATTGCCAAAAATTTGCGATGCGGATTGGCTGTTAGTTTAATTTGAATTTCTGGTATGGAACTCCTTGATGGGTTATGAGGAAAGACATGGAGTTTGGACTGTTGGCATGGAGTTGGCAAGGAATGGTCTTGCTCAGTGGAATGTGATGACGGAAGCTGGTTGAGCTTTTTCCGAACTGGCTAACAAGCGATACAGGTTTTGAAATTGAGATACTGCTCCATGATTTTGTGTCAAGGATAGCTTGGAGTATTAAATACAAAACGGTATGCTATAGCAAGTTAATAATATGTACATAAAAGAGTAGGAGGAGTGGCTGGTGAGCCAAGATTGATAGTTTTATGAGAAGATGGAAAATGGTTTTGCTTATTTCAATTTTTATTCATTACTTTGCAGGCAGAAATGATAAAATTTGTTGATAATGACAGTGTTTGAAAAGACATATAAAAATATTGCAAATGCAAATCCCGATATAGACATTGATGATTTCGGGACTCTATATACGAATGCATTTTGGAAATTGCAGTATGAACTGTATAAAAACACCTTGAAAAAAGAGGTTACAAAAAGCAGAGATATATTAGAGGAAATTGTCTCTTGTTTATTGGGAGGTTATGGTTTTAAGGCTGAATTGGGATGGAAGGCTTTCCAACGGCTAAAGAGTAAACGGATTATTCGTAAAGGTGTGAGATACGAGACCGTCTTGGCCGCTCTTTCCGAACCTTTTATGATGAATAACAGACTTGTATATTATAGGTTCCCTGCGCAAAAGTCAAAATACATATATAGGTTATTAAACCGGCAAGACTTGAATTCCATTCCTTTGGATGATGCATTGTCTCTTCGGAATTGGTTGCTTTCAGTTGAAGGAATTGGCCCAAAAACTGCTTCTTGGATTACACGAAATTATACAGGCACTAATAATGTTGCAATTATAGATGTTCATATATATCGAGCAGGGTTGCTGACTGGATTTATCAAAACGGACATGAGTGTTCAGAGGGATTATTTTAAAATAGAAAAATGTTTTATTGATTATTGCAAATCAATAGATACTCAGCCTGCAATCATGGATCTTATAATGTGGCAAAACATGAAATACACCAATAAAATAGCTATTAATTATTTAAAAGAAAGGATTAATTATGGGAGGATCTAGTAATGGTTATGGGGGAGGGTATTTTGGCCCTGCAATTCCCCAATCAGACGGCAATTCACATGACCAATGTCTAAACTTGGTTTTTGAAACCACATTGGCAAGTGTTGATGTGACAGTATTGGCCACGGTTAATGTCGGTGATACATTGACAGTAGATGTGGCATCGCCCCTTGGCCCTGTGATTGTGTTGAAAAATGGGAAAAGAGTGGGAACGATTTTGTCCGAATACGACGTTTTGCTATTACAATGTATTTCGGATGGAACCATCTACAATGCTAAGGTTATTAAAATAGACAGTCCAGAATGTGTAGTGAAAATATATCCGATACGATAGACATAGTAGGCGGAACCTATCATGAAAGATGCTCTGAACCTGTATGGCGTGAAATCTATGGTTCCGGACTGCGTGCTGCTTATACGATAAGGGCGTTAACGGATTGCTGTTACATCAAATTGCATACTGTCGCTGACAACTATGTAAAACGTCATTTGGACATGCATTGCCCCTCTCTACAAATTGATTTGGATGTTTTAGAAATTTCTAATTCGATTTGTTTTAATTATCATCATGCCCTAAAACCACCGTTTGTTCATGATGTTCAAAAAGTGGTTGACAGTATTAATGTGAATGGGGAAAATTGTGTGGTATTTGGAATGTTGGAGACAAATACTACCGTGTGTGCAAAGAGAATTGTTTATGATCCCCAGTCACCTACAAACCCTTCTCTGTTGTCTTCTTCGGGTTCAAAAGCAGACCACGTTGCTTTGGTAATGAATTATCAGGAAGCGAGTTTGTTGGCCAATAGCTCAAATATTGATGAGATAAGGGGTTATTTATTCACTCAAGAAAATTGTGAATGTTTGGTGTTAAAAATGGGCCCTATGGGTGCTCGTGTGTTTGCTAACCGTGATAGTAAGGGGCAGAATGTGCCAGTCTACAAAACCGATTTTGTTTGGTCCATAGGTTCGGGTGATGTCTTTACTGCTGTATTCGGTTATTACTGGATGATAGAAGGGCTTGACCCATTTCAAAGTGCGATGAAAGCCAGCATTGGAGCGGCCAACTATTGTAATTCGAAAAGGCTTGATGGGTTGAAACACAACATAGAAAACTGTCCTTTTGTTCCAATTCAACCAGGTGACCATGGAAAGGTTTATCTTGCTGGACCGTTTTTTACCATGGCCCAACGGACTTTCATCGATGAGTGTTATAGAGCCCTAAAAGGGATTGGATTGGATGTTTTTTCTCCTTTTCATGATGTCGGTATTGGAGAAGCCAAGGAAGTGGTTCCAAAGGATATCGAAGCGATCGATGAGTGCAAGGTGGTTTATGCGGTTTTGGACGGTATGGATCCGGGAACAGTATTTGAAGTGGGATATGCGGTCGCTTTGCAAAAGAAAGTCGTTTTGCTTGCTCAAAACGAGCATCCGACCCATTTGCAAATGATGGTTGGAACTGGCTGTTCTATCGAAAAGGACTTTGTCACCTCTATCTATAAAACATATTGGTGTGCCATTGAATAAAAAAGCAATATTGCTATCAGGTGGAATGGATTCCATAGCCTTGGCTTATTGGAAACATCCCGATATTGCAATCACCATTGATTATGGTCAAAAGACAGCAGAGGCAGAAATAAAATCTGCAACTGCAGTGGCAAAGATTCTTAATATTGAGCATCATATCATAAGTATAAATGGTTCTTCTTTAGGCTCTGGTTCATTGTCAGATAACGCTTCGCTTCCCGAGGCCCCTTCTTATGAGTGGTGGCCTTATAGGAATCAGTTGATAGTTACCATAGCGGCGATGGAGGCCATCAAACTAGGGGTTGAGGAGATTATGGTGGGAACGGTCAAGTCGGATAGTGCATATAAAGACGGAACCGAGGAATTTTACGAGCAACTCAACATATTGATGGCTTTGCAAGAAGGAGGTATTAAAATATCTGTTCCTGCGATAAATATGAGTACTCAAGAATTGGTTAGAGTCTCAAACCTCCCCATAAAGCTGCTACTTTGGGCACACTCTTGTAATACTTCGAACACACCTTGTGGTAGGTGTCAAAGTTGTATGAAATATAGAGAAGTAAAGGCATCTTTGAAGATCCCATAATAAACATATATTGTTTGAAGATAAAGTGTACCAAGAAAGAGGACGTTGTGTTTTTTTTCATAACGTCCATGAACCAGTATAATGTATAGTTATTTCGGGTTATACAATATAATATAATATAATATAATAGATGAATAGATGCCGTCATCATCGATTATATAAAAAGTCCACCCACGCTTTTTTTGTTTGAAATAAAGTTGTAAATTTTTGAAATCAAAAATGATGACACATGGCAACAATTAAAGATTGTAATGTTTTGTTGGAAGTTAGCAGTTAGGAGTTGTTCGGTTTCGTTATGTGTATTTACGTGTTTACGAGGAATCGCCTGCCGCTTTGTGACACCCTAATTCCCCTGGCTCCCTTAAAAGGGGGAAGAGGGGGGGGGAGAATTCTACGGACTGCAGGTTGACATTTTGAAAAGGGAAAAGATTTTGATTGAGTTTGATGGATTTTGACTAATTTTGCGGGCATGAAATGGTGGTTTTCCATAGGGATTGTTTTGATGGTGGTGCTCGCTGGTTGCGGGTACTCACCTGACTCCCCCGCCCTGACGGGCACCCCCTCTCAGAGGGGGACGGCCTACCGGACGCTGGAGGGGATTGATAGCTTGATGTGGAAGGAGCCGGATAGTGCGCTGAAGGTGATGATGGAGTTTGCGGCGAAGGTGGAGGCGGATAGCATGGATGCGTTTGAAGGACATTATTGCCAGTTGCTGATTTCTGAGCTGTTGTATAAGAATTACAAACAACAAAGCAATAGGGATGATTTGCTACGAGCGGTGGGGTATTTGGATTCGATTGTGGCGGCGGATGGATATAAGGCGGACGGGCGCAAAGTGGACACACGCGGTGCGTCCCTACGGGAACGGAATGTGTGTTTGGATGCGCGGGCACATTATATTAAT
>Ga0247610_10007223_pt1 | contig 11441 bp, 6 predicted proteins | sample 174DNAGHGhighgp2_FD_193483 | JGI IMG/M metagenome (GOLD analysis project Ga0247610, IMG submission 193483) | Sheep rumen microbial communities from Palmerston North, Manawatu-Wanganui, New Zealand - 1742 DNA GHGhigh gp2 | ecosystem: Host-associated > Mammals > Digestive system > Stomach > Rumen ...
ACACGTCCGCATAAGGGACGAGCGCACACGCCAAAGCAAGCATATAGCCACTCTGGATTCCGTCATCGTTTGCGATGAGGACACGTGTCTTCGGGTAGTCTTGCATGTAAGAAAAAAGATAGAAAATAGTGCGCAGAAATTAGAGCCTAGAACTTAGATTTTATGGCATTTACAAGCCCATCCAACCCAGTTCTGCCAACTGCCGACTAAGTTCTAAAATCTATCTTTGGAGCATGTTTTCCGAGAAGAAGTTTTTAGCGACTAAAGAGACCTCCAAGGCCAAGCGCATGGCCGAACTTTTGCGCGTCATCATCTTGCAGCTGGGCGACGATGTGCCCCGCGCCAAGCGTGAATTCGAGACCTACGCCGAATGGATGAAACTCCCTGAAAGCGAGCGCCTTACCGGAAAAAACCAAGCGCAAATGATTGACCTCTACAAGACGTTCCGCACGCGGGCGGGGCTCGGGTTCGAACGCGACGTGTACCTGGAGCAGGAACCGGGGGACCGCGAAGTCGCAAACGAAGCGTCGCTTCCGTTCGCCGTATTGGTTCATAACCTGCGCAGTGCCTTCAACGTCGGCTCCATCATCCGCAGCACGGACTGCTTCGGGCTCGAAGGAGTCCACCTGAGCGGTTACAGCTGCGGGCCTGACCACGTGACCGTAAAAAGCGCAGCCCGCGGGTGCCAGGAATGGATTCCTATCAAGCGCTGGGACAGCCCCTTCGACTGCGTGAAGTGGCACAAGGAAAACGGCTACGAAATTATCGCGCTCGAAACCGGCGAAGACATTCCGAGTATAAACAACGTAACATGGCCTGAAAAAGGCCTCATCATCCTCGGGAACGAAGAATTAGGAATCGCCCCCGAGCTGATGGCGGAGGCGACAATGAAGGTTACAATCCCGATGGCTGGCCGCAAGGCGAGCATGAACGTTGCCGGAGCGTTCGCCATTATGGCATTCTGCCTACGGAGCCGTTGCGGCAGGGGCTGACGATTTTTCGTTGTTCAACGCCTTCACCGCTTCGGTCAAGCGGTCAATTGCCTGAATAAGTTCATCCATCTTGGCTTCGCTTACACCACCGGCTACAGCAGCAGGCACATTTGCAACAGCTGCGGCAGCCTTTGTCGCTCCGGTCGCTGAGCCTGTCGAAGCGTTCACAGGGACCTTGCCAAGCCAAATGTCCGGCCAGCGGTCGTTACCAGTATGATACGTAATACGCGTTGCCGATTCTACCGGTTCGCCAATCTTCCAGATATAGAGCTCATAGTCGAACAGGTCGTGGTCGTGGCCCTTGTCGGTTGCGCCCCACACAAGCCACTTGCCATCGGGAGAAAGACGCGGGAAGTATTCGTGACTGCGGCGGCCAGGCAAGTCCATCAGCTTAACGTTCTTCGGAATGCCAAAGAAGCCCACCTTTTCAATCTGCTTGCCATCCTTGGCGCTGAACCAGAGAATTTCGCTCGGGGCAGCTGTGCCACCGTTACCCGTCGGGTTCACGCGGTAAAGTTTGCTACCATCAAAATTCCAGTCAATCTGGCAACCGTCACCGGACTTGGTCCAGGCGTTCTTCGACAAATCCCACACGCCTGTTTCGCGCATGGAACCGCGGAGCGTAATCGCCACGTGCTTACCATCGGGACTCATATTCGGCTCCTGCAGAATCACGCCGGACTTGTTGAAAGCCTTTTCGCCATCGAGCACGAGAGTCTCTTTTTTGCTGGCAAGGTCCATCGTAAACACTTTGCCTGCGCGGCTAAACACGATAGACTTGCCGTCGGGCCTCCAGGTGCCCCACGTCGCATTGTCTACAACCTTACGTGCGTTTTCGCCCGAAATGTCGACCATCCACAGGTCCCACTTTTCCGGGTAGTTGGCATCGTTTTCAGGCACCCAGCCGCCCTTGCTGCGGTTAAAGAGCACCGTCGAGCCATCCGGAGAAATGCGCGGGAACCAGTCTACATTGTCACCCTGCGTAAGGGCACGGGCGTTTGTACCGTCGGCATTCATAATCCAAATGTCATGATGGCTATTCGCGCGACTCGTGGCCCACACGATTGCACCTTCAAGTTTACCCTTGAGGGCAGAAAGAGCCTTTTGTTCATCGGCAGTCGGGTCCACAGCTGCTCCCGTCGGAGCCCCTTGCTGGGCAAAAACAGTCGAAAAAGCCAACAAGGCGGGAATCGCAAACTTCATCATGTTCATATAAACCTCAAAAAAGGGTTCATTCCTGTAAGAACGGACCATACTGTATTGCGTAATCTAGTAAAATGCCTCTAAAAAACGGCACCCAAAGCCCCAAAAACATGACAGAACTCACACTTTACACATCCGTAAACAAAAAAAAAGCACATTTCTTTTCCATTTACAAGATGAAAATTTATTTTCAATAAAAAAGGGATGTCGACAATGAAAAAAACACCAAAAATTGCATTTCTATCGTCTTTGGCCCTGTGCACCTCGCTTGCCGTAGCCCAAGACATCACCCCCACCCGCGTGGGCCCTGTCAGCCAGTACGGTCAGCTCATGACCGGCAAGAACTCGCAAGGCAAGGGCCGCATTTACGGCAGCTGCGAAGGCGTCAAGGACGGTGCCGAAGTCCAGGTACGCGGCATGAGCCTTTACTGGAGCCTGATGCCGCAGGCTGTTGAATTCTGGAGCGAAGAAGGCGTTTCCACCATGGTTCGCGACATGAACATCCAGATTGTGCGCGCAGCCATGGCAACCGGAGACGAAAACTGGTCCGGTGAATACAACGGAATCCAGCTCAAAGGTTATGCAGTCGACCCAACCAACCAAAAGCAATTCATGAAAACGGTCGTCGAAGCCGCCATCAAGAACGACATTTACGTGATTATCGACTGGCATTCTCATAAAGCCACACAACAAACGGATGCTGCCAAGAATTTCTTCAAAGAAATGGCTCAGACCTACGGCAAATACGACCACGTCATTTTCGAACTATTCAACGAACCCGAAGATATTTCTTGGAGCGACATTAAAACCTACGCCGACCAAGTCATTCCAGTCATCCGCGAATATTCCGACAACCTGATTCTCGTGGGAACCCCCAAGTGGGATCAGAACCCGCAAGCAGCAATCGGAAACGAAGTCAACGACCCCAAGAAGAATACCGCTTACACCTTGCACTACTACGCCAATAGCCACTGCTGGAGCGGGACCTACGACTGGGGCGGATCCTGCGAAGGCTCCAACGGCGAACAAGCAATTAACGCAGGCCTTTCCGTATTTGTTTCGGAATGGGGCACGGCTGATGCTAGCGGTGGCGGAAATCCGGACCAGGGCCGTAACCAGAGTTGGCAGGAATACATCAACAAGCACAAGCTTTCTTGGGCAAACTGGTCTGCCTCCAAAATCAGCGAAGGTACCGCCGCATTTGAAGGTTCTTCAACCAAGACTTCGCTCCAGTACACGACCTCCGGCAACCTCGTAAAAGGTTACCTCGCCACCAACCCTGCCAGCTACACCAAGTGCGCGAACGGTGGTGAAAGCGGAGGAGAAACCCCGATATTTGCCAAGACCGATCTGAACTACAATGTAACCTTTGCGGGCAAGACACTCCACATTGCTGGAGCCCCAGCAACCGTTGAAATTTACAATCTCCAGGGAAATCGCCTGATGGTCCTTGAAAACGTGAGCGGATCACTCTCGCTCGCAAGCCTCCCTGCAGGCAAGTACTTCGCCCGCATCATTAAGGATTCGTCCAAAATGACGCGCGTATTCCAGATCAAGTAAGTTCGTTATACCAACGAGAGAGAAGGAGGTGCGACACAGGTCGCACCTCTTTTTAGTTTTTATCGAATACGGCAAAATATTCGTCGCGGTAGGCAAGGTGCCAGCGGGGGGATTTTGCGAGAGTCTGCAGCAGGGCATCCCAGCGAGCGTAATACTGCAGCGGGAATAAGGCTCGGTCGATGCCTAAGGAATCGGCATCCGACAGGAATCGCTCCGGATGGGTCGCGTACGCGAGATAATTTTCAAAAAAGTCCGCCGTCTTAAGGATGAAGCGCCCGTCGATGTAAATGGAATCTGCGGGATTCACAAAGGCAAGGTACCCCCCCGCACGGTCATCATTAAAAAGTCGCCCTTGGTGCGGATGTTCTTGCATCCACCGCGTTGCTTCGACGGGAACACGCCGGTAGGCGACCATAGAATAGTCGTAGGCGGAAAGGGAACGCGCCCAGAGACCCAAGATGAAGAACGTAGGCAGTAGGCAGTAGACTGTAGGAAGAGGAACGCGAGGGATGAGGGACGAGGTCGCAACTTTCGGTTGCTTTGAGGAGGTTGTCAACACTCCTATTAGTACCGGCAAGAACAGCACAAAGTTGCGCTCGGCAACAAGGGCAAGGATGGCTGTTATCATAAGCCATATCAATTCAGAATTCCGAGCTCCGAATTCTGAATTACGGCAAATGAAACGTTTTATTGCAAAAAAAATTCCAACCAAGCACAATACAATCATCAAGGCACTTTGGAGTGCATTCTCCCCCGCCAGCAGCAAGGTAACCGGCGAGCGGTTCTCGGCGATTTCACTTGCAAAGATTGCAGCAGAAGGAGTCATACCCAACAGACGGTCCAGCAAGCCGAACGGATACAGGAACAGGTTCAATCCCTCACGGTGCAAGAAGGGCATCGCAAACAACGCTGCCACAAAAGCGACGCGCCACGCAACAGCCTTTGGCGGAAAAACTTTTCCACCTTTGCGAGAATCCCAAATTTTCGCAAGCAGCACAAGCAACGCAAAAAACGGACCGAGAATGTAAAGCCCCTGACATTTGCACCAAAGGAATTGAACGACAAGGACTAAAGTTACAAATATCAGTTTACAGGTTTTAGAGGATTGAAAACAAGTTATTGAATCTTGAAATGGCTCTCTGGATCCCATCGCGCGATGCGCTCCAGGATGACCGTTACTTGAAAATGCCGCATCCCGGAGGGAATCGCTATGACAATCTCCAAAAATACGAGGCAAGACATTCCAATAGATTCCGAGGAACAGGAGTGAAAAAAGCACCGGACGAATTTCAAAATGATAGCGGAATATAAAAAGCAGGACAACAGCAACTAGAGGTAGCCTCATGCAACTAGAGAATGCCGCAACTTTTCGGGTCTCGCAACGACATTTTGGGGAGGCCAGCAGCAAGAAAAGTGTAAACGAGACTCCCCAAAGAAACGCCTTGAACGCAACGAGGAGCGGTGCTCCACCGAGACTGTAAACAAAGCCCACCACCAGCTGAAAATATTCATGCACATTCACAACGGGCGCTCGCACAGGAGTCCATGTCGTCACCCACTCCCGGGCACATGCCAAATGCCACCAGATATCCGTATCGGTCAGTGGAAAGATGGAAAACAGGACTGCAAATAACGCAGCCCCAAAACACGTCATATTCGCCGTTTTCCATTTCCACATAAGTTACCGATTTAGCATTTTTAAAACGGAATCCAATCTTGCAGTCAGCTGTTTGGCGCCAAGTTGATTCAAATGGTCACAATCCTGCGCCATTGAATCCACATAGTCATGGAACCCCATCTTGTTTTCATCCATCAATATAAAATGATCATATACATCCTGCAACTTCTGAAGGCTATCGATAACTTCTTCAGCTTCGCTACGGCGAAGACCATAGCGCCCCATGGAACCCGTTTTACGATATTCTGGAGATTGCGGGAATATGATTCCAACGACAACCTGATTGTTCGCCTGCGAGGCCTTCAGAAATTTCACAAACGCGGCATAAGAATCTTCATACCCCGATCTAGCCTGAGCCATCCATGTGCTATCGTTGATTTCAGCTTCACCCCAGCCAATGGTTGGCGCAAACACCGAGCTAACGCGATTCAAGAAAACCATCTTGTAGGCTTCTACGCCAGGAGCATTTTGTGTAGCCCAATAAATTGCATCGCTTTCTTCATTCTTCCAGTACTGGTGATTTCGATCATAGACATAGCCCGGGAAACTTTCATATTCCTTCGTAAAGAAGCTAGACTCCTCCGGGAAATTCCAGAAATCAATATCGAGGGAAATCACAACATATTTCAAGGAATCAAAGGCACCCTCTACATAGCGTTCATAGAATTGCACGATGTCATGAAAGTTGCTAGGGAAATACGAGAGGTTTACCCCAAGGACGCTCAATTGACTGACATCAATTCCATTAGACGACCTTGAAGACCCCAACACGACCAGTTCCGCAGAATCCCGATACTTCCACATCAGTTCCATTCGATACCTAAGGATCTTGGAACGGTCGGTTCCCTCGGCAATCGTATACATCCCCGCACTGTCAAGATTCAACGAGGAAATTTTATTAGGCACAACCGATTCTACCCACAGACAGGGATGCCAAAGTTCATCGCCCTCGGCAAGATCCACAACACTGCTATCGGATAAATCAACGAGAACGATTTTCGTATGGGCTCCTTTAGAATTCGTTAAAGTCGCTACGGCAAAATTACCGTTGGAAGCCCATTCCGAATGATCAAAGGTATAACCCGCAGGAGCTGGCAAAGACTTAACGAGACGACCGATACTGTCGGCAACAAGAAGACGTTCATGCGTACTGTAATTGGTTCCTGCATATTGACGCCCAGTCTTCCCACCGAAATCAAGGAAAAGGGTGCGTTTAGAACCATCCCTGGCAAGCGACGCATTGCAAGCCTGTTCGGCAATGCCATCATCTTGATACCATACCGTATCGCGAGCATCCGACACCAACGTGGACCCGGAAGTAGCTATGCGGGCACGAAGAAGACGAGCCCCCGTTACGGCAAGAGTGCCGTCGTCGCTGATTCCGCCATGATAAGCACCATCAAAGAGCTTCTGCGGATTGCCGAATTTTCCGTTTGAAAAAGGAACCTGCCAAGTGGATGTAGACTTGAAAAATGATTCCTCCTTATTGTTACCGGCGTTGGTCACATAAACAATCACCGTATCTCCGGATTCCAATACGCGCCAACGCGGAATTGCGGCTGAAGCTACCCCAAGTTTTTGAATTCCCGAGAAATTTCCACTGTCGGAACAAATTTCATCAATTTTTTGCACATAAAGTTTTGATTCTCCTGGAACACCTTCGAGACCGGTGCAGTAGGCCACCCATTTCCCATTCGGAGAAACATCAGGATGATACCCGCCATCCGTCTGGCAAATTTCCTTGACCGATAAAACTCCACCAGAATAATCAACATAAGCCAGTTTGTCCATCGCATCATTACGGAAGACGAGTTTTGCATTATACGAGCCCGTCTTTGAACGGATGGTAGCAACACTTGCAAGCGGGATGACTCTGCTTTCGGACTCATTGCCCTCATTGTCCATCCAAGTAGCATTGGAAACCGAGCCAAATGCCAGACGGAAGCCGACATATTCCGCACGAGTGGATGAGGTGACCGCATAAACATCCCCACGCGCATAAAGCATAATGGACTGTGATGCATTCCGATAACTTCCACCTTTTACAACACGTTGCCCAAGGGTCCCTCCATCAGGTGCACCCACATAATTAGACAGGCGCATACCTCGGAACGATCCCATCCAGTCGTTCACCCACTCCAGTGCATTTCCCATCATATCGCAAGGTTCATTTTCTTCTTTTGAGAAGCCACATACTTCGTGCAACTGGTAATCCGAATTATCAGCAGTCCAGCCTTTTTCTGCATTCCAATGCGATTTTGCGACCAAGACCCATTCCGCCTCAGTTGGCAAGCGATACGCCATTTTTTCCGGATGAAATACAAAACCTTCTAAATTCGTACAGTGTCTTTCTCCATCAAAAACGGCGCGACTATATGTGTAAGCCGTATCGAAACCTTCTGCCTTGCTGCGTTCATTTGCAAAAAGGACTGCATCATAATATGTCACATTCGTGGCCGGAATCAGTGAAGAACATTCCAGGGAAAGTTTCGTCGCCTTGGACATCAGAGCATTAAATTCAGCGCAGGTGACTTCGCTACGGCCTATCGAGAAATCGTAATCAAAAGCCACCGACATCATCGGGCGTTCATTCAGCTTAGCCGACAATTCATCGGATCCAAGAACGGCGAGTTCCGTTCCTGGATGAATCCGAAGCATTCCCGCAAGAGAATCTACCGTAATACGACCACATTGTGGCGAGATGCTATCTGACGATTTCTGTTCCGGAGAAATACTTTCGGAATTAGAACAGGACGCCAACAAAGCAGCTACAAAAGCGATGCTCCACGTAATGGCCTTTGAAAAAAGCCTCCCCTCCACCCTGCGAGATTCCCAAATAATGGCGAACAAAACAAGTAGCGCAAAAAGAGATCCTAAAATGTATAGGCCCTGGCACTTACTCCAGCACAAAAGAACGACTACAATCGACATAAACGGCATCCAGGTTATTCTAAGGAATTCAACAAGGAATCGATCCTACGCGAAATCTGCTCGGCACCCCACTTATTCAAGTGGTCATAATCCAGTGCCATCTCATTCGTGTAGTCATGATTCCCCAATTTATTTTCATCCATCAAGATAAAGTTAGAATGGTCTTGATCCAATTTCTTCATATAGTCTATCAGCATAATGCCATGACTGCGACGCATTCCGTGCCTACCGTAGGCCCCCGTATTTTTATAGTAAGGGCTAATCGGGAACGTGACACCGATAACAGTGACATTATGATTTTCTGCAGACGCGATTAGATTTTCCAATGCTTTTAAGTTGCCTTCGTAAGTTACATGGTTATCGCTCCATGTGGTATCATTCAAGATATCCGCTTGGCCCGTCACAGGATTCACCCAGCCTTCGTTGCCTTCAGACGCAAAGCATCCCCGTTCTTCAAATAGACCTTTGGGTTCCGCAACCGCTTTCTGCTGAACCAGTTCAACAAAAGATTGATCAACCCCCTGCGGCCAAAAATCATGATTCATGTCGTATTTAAAGCCCAAGGCATCCCCAAAATGAGCATTTATATCTTTTTCAGCATCTTCATTATACCACAAGTCTAAATCCAGTCCCACCACCACATACTTTAAACTTGAAAAATGATTGATAATGTAATGGTCAAACAGGTATTCCACGCAATGCATATCGCAAGGAACGATGCCTAAATTTACACCCACCTTTTTCAGGAAACGCGGATCAAAATCGGCCCACATGTGAGAATTTCCGAGCCCAACAACCTCCGCCGAATCCTTGAATTCCCACAGCATCTGCATTTTTTGATACAGCGGCAATCCTGACTGATTCGTATTACCTTTATATTCGCCGATACTGTCTAAATTCCAGCTCACATTCGTGTTTTGCGCAAAGGACTTCACCCACAAACTAGGATGCCAAACATCTTCACTTTCGGCAAGTTCAACGATGCTATTGTCGGACAAGTCCACAAGCACAATTTTGGGATGGAGGCCTTTGGGAGACGTCAACGTCGCCACGGCCGCATTCGTTTCACCCAAGATCCATTCGCTATGATCAAAAGAATAATTCATCGGAGCAGCTACAGACTGAATCAGTTTTCCCAAACTATCGGCAATCAGCAATCGCTCATGCGTGCCATATTTTTCGCCCACAAAATCACGCCCCGTCTTGCCACCAAAATCAAGGAACAGAGTCCGTTTGGAGCCGTCCCTAGAAAGCGAAGCATTACAGGCCTGCTCCGCCTTATCGTCATATTTATACCATACCGTATCAACAGCATCTTGCGTTACGACCGAGCCGTTTATAGCAATACGGGCACGCAAAAGCCTTGCACCCGAAACAGCAAGCCGATTATCACTACTAATGCCGTCATGATAGGCACCGTCGAACAATTTTTGCGGAGTGCCAAAACGTCCATTCGCAAATTTTATCTGCCAAGTAGAAGCATTCTGGAAATCTGATTTGTTATCTCCCGCATCCGTCACATAGACAATGACCGTATCGCCACTTTCCAGGACTCTCCAGCGAGGAATCGCAGCGCTTTCAACATTCAATTTCACCAAACCAGAGCCGTTTTCATTCAAGTCACGAACATAAAGTTCTGATTTTCCAGACACACCCTCAAGACCCGTACAAAAAGCCACCCTCATTCCATCGGGAGAAATTTCAGGATGATAGACCTCAAGCGAGTCTTCAATTTCAATCACAGATAGAACTGATTTTGAATAATCAATATACGCCAGGTTTCCTGTCTGGTTATTCCTAAAAGCAAGTTTTACCTTATTCGTTCCAACTAGTGTATTGAGAGTCGCTGAACTTGCTAGTGGAACAACTCTTGTAGACACCGCTTTTCCATCAGAGTTCATCCACACCGCATCGGGGATTGCGCCAAAGGCTAGACGAAAACCCACATAATCTGCGCGAGTCGAGGAAGTAACTGTATATACATCGCCACGACCATACAAGGTAATCAACTTCGAAGAATTTCGGTAACTTTCCCCCTTAACGACGCGCTGGTCCAAGGCACCGCCATCAGGAGCACCCACATAATTCGAAACCGTCGTATCGCGGAAATGCCCCAGCCAATCATTCACCCATTCCATGGCATTACCCATCACATCACAGATATGATTAGTCGAATCAGCCTTTTCACACACCTTATGCAGCTTGTAACCTGAATTTTCGGCAGTCCAGCTATCCGCAGAATTCCAATACGAGCTAGCGACAAGCACCCATTCGGCCTCTGTCGGCAAACGATATGCATTCACATCGGAATTGTACGAAAAGCCTTCTAAATTAATCGCATGCTTTTCAGAATCAAAAACAACCTTACTATAGGTATAGGCAGTATCGAAGCCCTCGGCCTTGCTGCGCGCATTCGTCAAAAGGACCGCATCATAATAAGTCACATTTGTCGCCGGCAACGTTTCTTCTGCACATTCTAGCGAAAGCCCTGTAGACTCTTTCATAAGGGCGTTAAATTCAGCGCAAGTCACCTCATGTCGCCCTATCGAAAAATCATAGTCCAGCACCACTTTCATGCGAGGGCGTTCATCTAGACGCGCATCAGCAGCATCTGTTCCAAGAACAACTTCTGAATGAGCCGATTTTACCCGCAACATTCCCGAAAGAGAATCTAGAGAAAAATCTACCTTGGAGGATTCCTGCGGAGCTGAAGCCTTTTCAGAATTAGAACATGAGCACAACAACAAGCAAAGCAAGCCAAGAATCCAAGCAAACCTTTTCATAAGTCATTCCCTTATCTTAATGTTTTTAAGAGAGAATCAAGGCGGGCAGTCAACTGCTCTGCCCCCTTGGCACTCAAATGATCCGTATTGAGTGCCATCTGGTCGGTGTAATCATGATTTCCGTTTCGATTTTCATCGAGAACCGCAAATCGAGAAACACGCCCTGACAAGGCCTGAACGGATTCTATATACTTTTCAGCAGCGGAACGCTGTGGACCATAACGGCCCCAGGAACCAGTTTCGCGATAACGGGGATTCTGGGGGAATATCACACCAACCACATTGATTTGCAAG
>Ga0247610_10007224_pt1 | contig 11440 bp, 11 predicted proteins | sample 174DNAGHGhighgp2_FD_193483 | JGI IMG/M metagenome (GOLD analysis project Ga0247610, IMG submission 193483) | Sheep rumen microbial communities from Palmerston North, Manawatu-Wanganui, New Zealand - 1742 DNA GHGhigh gp2 | ecosystem: Host-associated > Mammals > Digestive system > Stomach > Rumen...
GACACGGCTTGGCAGATGACGCATAAATGGAACATCGTGACGGTAGGCGGGACGGCACAAACAGAACTATACCAACAACCTGCACATCAAGGCACAATGCTACATGCCCGTTGGTATAGCTCGGCGGAGAAGTTAAACAGACGGGTGAATATATACTTACCTGCGGGGTACAGCGATACACTCCGTTATCCTGTTCTTTACTTGCTGCATGGTATCAGTGGTTATGAGGGTTCATGGAGTGAACGGGGAAGAGCAATTCAGATATTGGAGAATTTGGTGGCGCAAGGAAAGTGCCAACCGATGATTCTTGTGATGCCGGACGTGAATGTCAAGCCGCAAGAAGGCAAGCCGACTCATCGCTCGTTGTTCAACAATATCATGAATTATTCGCGCTTGTGTCATGATCATGATATTGAACAGGCTTTGGTGGAACTGACGGCATTCGTGGATTCTACGTTTCGTGTTTCCGATGACCATTATATCGCAGGTCTTTCGGATGGCGCACGGATGGCTGCCAACACCGCCAATCTGTTGCCGAACTATTTCTCTGCGGTCGGGCTCTTCTCACCGGTGGTACACAAAGAGCAGTTGCCAAAAGATAGCGCGACCTATTACGTCTATTCCGGCAAGACAGACATGTTCCATGCGAACGCCAAACGTTTCAATCGTCGTTTGGATAAAGCTCAAGCCCCGCACGAATACACCGAAACCATCGGTGGACACACTTGGCGCAACTGGCGGCTGTATTTGTCAGATTATTTGGTCAAGCTTTGAAATTCTATCGGAACGTGAACCTGTGATGGCCGCGTTCTTTTTTTTTGTATAATTTGTATAAAAATATACAAACCCTTGCGTATGTCAAAAAAAAGCAGTAATTTTGCACGCAAAATTGTGTAACCATGAAGACAGTAGTTATCACCGGCGGATCGTCGGGTATAGGAAAAGCGACGGCGGAGTTGTTTGCGACCCAGGGCTGGCAGGTGTTTGAATGGTCGCGGAGCGGTAAGTCCACCGACAAGGTGACGCATATCGATTGCGACGTAACGAAGCCGGAGCAGACGAAGGAAGCCGTGAAGCAGGTATTGGCGCAGACCGAATCGATCGACGTGTTTATCTCGAACGCCGGCTACGGTATCAGCGGGGCGGTGGAGTTCACGAGCACGGAGGATGCCCATCGTCAGATGGAGGTTAATTTCTTCGGTGCGCTGAACAGCGTGCAGGCCGTGTTGCCGCATATGCGGGAACGGAAAGCGGGACGAATCCTCTTCACAAGTAGTGTGGCCGCCGTTCTGAGTATCCCGTATCAAAGTTTCTATAGCGCCTCGAAGGCCGCGATCAATGCCTTGGCGCTGGCTTTGCAGAACGAGGTACGAGCGTTCGGGATCTATGTGGGTGTCCTGATGCCGGGGGATGTGTCGACGGGATTTACCGCAGCCCGCAAGAAATCCGAAGAAGGCATGGACGCGTACGGCAATATCCGTAAGGCGGTGGCTGCTATGGAGAAAGATGAGCAGGGCGGTATGCGGCCGCAGCAGATGGCTAAGGACTTGTACAAGATGGCAACCCGTCGTTGTCCGGCTCCGCAGTATGTCGGCGGCGCGCAGTATAAGATCTTCTGCTTGTTGGATCGACTGCTGCCGAAGCGATTGGTGAATTGGATTGTGGGACAGTTATATTGAGATGCATAAGATTCAGGACAGAGACAGGTGGTATGCTTTCTTCCGACCGTACGTCGATTGGATGTTCCGGCGGTCGTATAGGCGTTTTGAGTATATAGGGAAGGAAAATATCCCGACCGACGGGGCGGTTATTTTCGCTCCGAACCACACGAACGCTTTGTGCGATGCGATGGCGATACTCGGTATCGACCACGGACGGAAGGTTTTTGTTGCGCGCGCGGATATCTTCAAGGACCCGAAGAAAGCGGCTATCTTGAACTGGCTTAAGATCATGCCGATCAGCAGGGTACGCGACGGACTGGAAGAGGTACGGCATAACGACGAGACGATGAACAAAGCGGTGGACACCCTGCGGGACGGTGTACCGTTCTGTATCTTCGCCGAAGGAACGCACCACCCCGATCGGACGATCCTGCCGCTGAGTAAGGGTATTTTCCGGATCGCGCTGCAGGCAAATGAGAGTTTTGGTGCAGAGAAGCCGATCTATATCGTACCGGTGGGGATTGCGTACGGCGATTATTTCCACCTGTGGGACAGCGTGAGCGTGACGATCGGCGAGCCGATCAACGTGACGGCGTTTGTTCAGAGTCGATTGTCTTTTGTCGATAGCCGGGCACAGCTGATCATGGAGTTGAGGGAGGTACTGACCGAGCGGATGACAGCGCTCGTAGTGAAGAGTGAAGAGTTAAGAGTGAAGAGTGAACGGTTGCCGCGGTGGGCAGCGATACCGCTGGCGGTGGTGCTGAGTCCGGTGTTTGTGGTGAGTGCGGCGATGACGGTTCCGTTGTGGGGGATGTGGCTGGTGATACAGCACAAAGTGAAGGATCGGGCGTTCCATAACTCGATACAGTATGTATGGCAGTTGGTATTTTTGGCCATCACGCTGTTGATACCACTACCCTTCTGGATGTTTGTACAGGAATATATTTATCAATTGAGAAAATGATACGAGTTTATGTTGTAATTGCGCTGTATGTGTTGGTGCCTGTGCTGATTATTGAGGCATTCAAGCGCTGGAATTGGATGAAGAAAGTGGGCACGGTGGTGGCTGCCTATGCGGTGGGTATTTTGTTTGCCTTGACGGGGTTTGTGCATTTCGAGCCCGGGACGGTAGAGGTAGCATCGTTCAGTAAGATCCAGTCGCTGCTGATGTCGGTGACGGTACCGTTGGCGATACCGTTGATGCTGTTCAACTGCGATTTTAAGTTATGGACGAAAGCGCTGCCGAAGACCCTGTGGTCGCTGGTAGGCGGTATCGGTGCGGTACTGGCTGCGGTAATCAGCGGTTATTATATCTTCCGCACCCCGGAGGTGCCGGAGTTTAACAAGGTAGCGGCGATGATGACGGGTATCTACACGGGCGGTACGATGAACTTCAACGCCTTGGGGGCATCCTTGGGCGTCGACAAGACGACCATGGCGATCGTGCTGGCGTTCGAGATGGTGCTGACAACGCCGTATATCTTCTTTATCATCGGCGGCGGTTACAAGATGTTCCGTAAGATCTTGCCGTACGACGACGTGACGCGCCGCGGACGCAAGGACGAAGAGGTGGAGACCAAGGATATCGAGAACTACCAAGGCATGCTAAGCAAGAAGAACGTAGGCGGTATGTTCGCCGGCTTGGGACTGAGTGTGCTGTTCTTAGCGATCGGTGCGGGTCTGGCCTTGCTGCTGACAGGCACGTTGAACGAGTTGGTGGTGATCCTGACAATCACAACGCTGTCGATTATTGCGTCGTTCTTCAAGAAAGTAAGGGAGTTGCCGAAGACCTTTGAGTTGGGGATGTTCTTTATATTGATCTTCTCGGTGATCGTGGCCTCGCTCTTCGATATCCACAGCGTGAACGGCGGGTCGCTGATGATCGGCGGGTTTGTCGCTTGGGTGATGATCTGTGCGGCGAGTCTGCATCTGTTGCTCTGCCGAATCATGCATGTGAGCGGCGACTTGTTCTGCGTGAGTCAGATCGCGTTGCTCTGCTCACCGCCTTTCGTACCGCCGGTAGTGGGAGCGATGAAGAATAAGAAAGTGCTGATTTCGGGTATTGCGATCGGACTCGTTGGTTATGCAATCGGCACGTACCTTGGGGTTTTAATAGCTTATATTTTAGGGTGAAAATGAGAAAGACAATTATAGTATTATTGGCGGTGATGATGCCGCTGGCGGTGATGGCGAAGCGGGAGAAGAAACCGCAGGAGGTGGACTCGTTGGGCAATAAGATCAAGACGGGTTGGAACTTCGGTATCCTGCCGTCTGTAGCGTACGATGCCGATTACGGTTTTCAGGGCGGTATCTTGACGAACGTCTATTATTACGGCGACGGCAAGCAGTACCCGGAGTATATTCATTCGCTCTATTTCGAGGGCGCTTATACAACCAAGCACCACGGTATCTTCCGTTTTAACTACGACTCGAAGTACCTCATTCCGGGTTATCGGTTGACCTTGGACGCGACCTATCTGCCGGACGCGATGTGCGATTTCTACGGCTTCAACGGGTATCAGTCGAAGTACCACTATACCTGGCACGACTGGAGCAAGAAGCCGGAGAAGATGAACGTGGCGGAATACCGTTCGCGTGTGTTCTATAAATACAAACGCGACCTGATCCGCGTGGCGGGCGATATAGAGGGTACGATCTACAAGGACCTGAAATGGAACGCGGGTCTGGGTGTGTTGGGTTATCTGATCGACGACTGCGACATCAAGATGCTGAACGGCAAGAACGTGTACGACCCGAGTCTGGATCATCAGAAGGCTTTGAATCCGAATGAGGAGTTGCTGTACGATAAGTACAAGCAATGGGGGCTCATCGGCGACGAGGAGAAGAACGGCGGTTGGCATCCTTATCTGCGCGGCGGTATCACGTACGACACGCGTGACAAACGGCAGGGCCCGAATAAGGGTATCTATACGGACCTGTTCTTCACCTATTCGGCAGCGTTCAACGCCAAGTACGGCAACCAAGCCGCAGCGGGGTATAACCATCTGCAGTTCAATTTCACGTTCCGGCACTACGTGCCTTGTTACCGCGATAAGAACGGTCAGAATAGGATCACTTTCGCTTATCGTGTGGGCGTGCAGAACCTCGTAGCGGGTCGGTCGCCGTTCTACATGAACAACTACATGAACACTTTATTCATCCAGCGCGTGTATTACGAAGGACTGGGTGGCGGTAACTCGGTGCGCGGTATGATGGCGAACCGTATCCTGGCAAACGGTTTTGCGTTTGCGAACGTGGAGTTCCGTTTCCGCGTGGTGAATTTCGATATCGGCCGCCAGCATTTCTTTATCGGCCTGAATCCGTTCTTCGACTTGGGTATAGTAACCCAGCCCTACAGTCTGGATGAGTTGGTGGCGTTGCACACGGACGGCATGTACAAAACCTTGCAGGAGAGCATGACCGCTGCGGGGGCGAAGTACGAGGACTATTTCTCCACGAACCCGAAGGATATCTACCATCCGCATATGACGGCAGGTCTGGGACTGAAGATTGGTATGAACGAGAACTTTGTGCTCTCTGCCGACTGGGGCATGCCGATCGACAAACAGGATAATGCCAAGTGGGCGAATTTTTATGTAAAGATGGGCTATTTATTTTAACACATATATGAAAGACACAACGATTATAGATCCCGCATGGATCGACCTGCATCTGCATCTGGACGGGTCGATATCGGTGAAGACCGCACGAAAGATAGCGGGTATGCAGAGTATCTCGTTACCCTTATCGGACGAGCGGTTGAAACAGTCGCTGTCGGTGATGGACGACTGCCGAGACCTGAATGAATACCTGGAGCGGTTCACTTTACCGTGTTCGCTGTTACATATCCGCGAGGCTCTGTATCTGAGTACGTACGAGTTGTTGGACGAGCTGCAGGCACAGGGACTGCGTTATGCGGAGATCCGTTTTGCGCCGCAGAAATCGGCAGCGGAAGGTATGTCGCAGTACGAAGCGGTGGAGATCGTGTTACGGGCGATTCGTGACGAAGGTATGCGGTGCGGCCTGATCGTGAGTATGATGCGCGGGGATGACAACCAAAAAGAGAACCGCGAGACGATCGAGGTAGCGAGGCAGTTATACGGCAAGGGTGTCGTGGCAGTGGATTTGGCCGGTGCGGAGGCGCTCTACCCCACCCGTATGTTCCGCGAGGAGTTTGAATTGGTACATAAGGCCGGTGTGCCTCTGGTGGTCCATGCCGGTGAAGCCGCAGGTGCGGACAGCGTCCGCGAAGCGATCGAGGCCGGTGCGGTACGTATCGGTCACGGCGTGCGGGCACTCGAAGATCCGGAGGTAGTGAAGATGTTAGTGGACCGGAAGGTGACCTTGGAGTTATGTCCGACGAGCAATCTGAACACGGGTATCTTCAAGTCGTACGCGGAGTATCCGTTGCGTAAGCTGCTGGATGCGGGTGTACGGGTGACGATCAACACGGACAACATGACGGTGAGCAACACGACCCTGCGAGACGAGTGGCGTCATATGATTGAGACCTTCGATCTGACGTACGACGAGATACAACTTATTTCCCAATACACGAAAGAAGCCTGTCTGTCATGAAAAAGAAAAGAAACACGACCGGTATATGGATTGTGATCGTTGCGGCGGTGGCGCTGGAGGCGATCTCGTGCATCATGTATTTTGCAAGCCGTTCCGCGATCAAGAATGAGGCGGCGCAACGTGCCAAGACCGAACTGCGCAAGGCGGAGTTGGAGATCGAGATGCACACGGTAGATATGGAAACAGCGGCACGCACCTTGGCGTTGCTGGTTCAGAAAAACATCAACTGTCCCGATTCGGTCTATTCAGCCACCAATCTGGCGGTACGCACGTTGAAGGAGCACACGAGCATGGCGGTCGCTTATGTAGCGGATTACTTCCCGCAGAAAGGACGCTATTTCGAGGTGTGTAGCAGTCGCATCACGGAGGACAGTGTCTATACACGCGAGATCGGTAATGCAGATCACGACTACATGCAGATGGAATGGTGGCAGAACGGCTTTGTACACGACAGCTGCTGGTGGTGCGAGCCGTATATGGACGACTCGGGTTCGGAAGCGCCGGTAGTGAGTTGCTCGTATCCGGTGAAGAACAAAGAAGGTCAAGTGGTAGCGGTGGTGTGCGTGGATATGACGCTCGATTATCTGCAAAAGAAACTGCCGGAGTACCTGCAAGTATATAAGAACAGTTATTACTCAATCAAATCGAGCAAAGGCGGTGATATCGTGCGGGTGATCGATACGATCCCGGGACGCAAGTACAACGTGTTCAACGAAGAGATCGACGCGACGGGTTGGCATATCGAGATCATCATTCCGGAGGAGGAGATGTTCGCCGACCTGAACCGTATCGGTAGGATCGTCGGTCTGTTGATGCTGCTCGGCCTGTGTGTGCTGATTTTCATTATCTGGCACGCGGGACGGAATAACAAACGACTGATGGAAACGACAGCGCAGAACGAACGGATGGAGAGTGAACTGCAGATCGCGAGCACAATCCAGATGGCGATGCTGCCGAAGGTCTTCCCGCCTTTCATGGACCGTTTGGACCTCAATATATACGGTATCGTCGATCCGGCAAAAGAGATCGGCGGAGATTTGTATGATTTCTACGTACGGCATAACAAACTCTTCTTCTGCATCGGCGACGTGAGCGGCAAGGGTGTACCGGCGGCCCTCGTAATGGCGATGACGCGTTCGCTGTTCCGCAGTATCACCTCGCACGAGGAAGACCCCGCCGTGATCATGCGGAAGATGAACAAAGCGATCGTGGATCAGAACACGCAGAACATGTTCCTCACTTTGTTCTTAGGTGTACTGGACTGCGAGACAGGTGCGTTAGGTTACTGCAATGCGGGGCATAATGCGCCGGTGATAGTAAAGGGATTAGAGGATGAGAGGGTTAGTGGATTAGAGGTGGTGCCGAATCTGCCGTTGGGTATTGAGCCGGAGTTTGTGTTCACGGCGCAAGAGATGCAACTACAGCACGGCGACACGCTCTTCCTTTACACCGACGGTCTGACCGAGGCAGAGAACACACGGCACGAGTTGTTTGGCGAAGATCGGATGATGCATGCCTTGAAGGACGAGAAGATGCAAGGTCTCTCTCCGCGGCACATGGTAGAACGAATGAAGACGATGGTGGAGGACTACCGCGAAGGTGCTGACCAGAGCGACGACCTGACGATGCTGGTGGTACGCTACCAGACGCCGGCGCTCATCATGCGAAACGATATCGAACAGATACCTACCCTGGCAGAATGGATTGAAGGTCTGGGTGTGCCAGAAGAGCTGAACATGCCGATCAACCTCGCGCTCGAAGAGGTAGTGAGCAACGTGATGCTCTACGCCTATCCGCACTCGAGCGGACGCGTGATTGTGGAGCACACGGCACCGATGGTATTTACCATCACGGACAGCGGTATTCCGTTCGATCCTACGAAGCAGAAAGAGGCGGATATTACCTTGAGTGCCGAAGAACGTCAGATAGGCGGATTGGGTATTCACCTGGTGCGTCAGATCATGGATGAGGTGATCTACGAACGCATCGAAGATAAGAATGTATTGACTTTAATTAAACACATATGAAAACGGAAATTGTAGAAAACGGCAAGCAGTTGATTGCAAAGTTTATCGGTCGGTTAGACACTCCTGCTGCCGCCCAGACGACGGAAGAAGTGAAGCCCTTGTTGGAGGCGGAGAACAAAGAGATCATCCTCGACTGTACTGAACTGGAGTATATCTCCTCGAGCGGTCTGCGTATCTTCCTCAGTATCCGTAAGGAAGCGGCGACACACGGTAGTAAAGTGATTGTGAAGAACATCAACGCCGACATTCGTCAGGTGTTCATGATGACAGGGTTTGTGTCATTGTTTGAGATACAATAAACCATGGATCTGCATTGCGAAATGATCCTGGAGGAGTACCGGGAACAACTGCCGGTCTTTGAGAAGATGCAAGCGGAGGTGCTGCGCGTGTTACGCGAGGCCTTGGACCGCAGCGGGCTCATAGTCACGGCCATCGAGGCACGCATCAAGACTGAGCAGAGCCTGAGCGGAAAGTTAGCCCTGAAGGGGCATAAGTACGCCACGCTAAGCGACATCACGGACATCCTCGGGGCACGTATCATCACGTTCTACACGGACGATGTGGACCGTATCGCGGCGATGGCGGAGCAGCTATTCGAGATCGACTGGGAGAACTCGGTCGATAAGCGAATGTTGCATCAACTCGACAGCTTCGGTTATAACTCCTTACATTACATCTGCAAGCTGCCCGGTTATGACTTCCGCTTTGAGTTGCAACTCCGCACGACGCTCCAGCATGCCTGGGCATCGATCAACCACGATATCGGCTACAAGACCGGCGTGGAGATTCCGCGCGAGTACCTGAGGCGCATCAACCGGTTGGCAGGTATCCTGGAGATGGCTGACGATGAGTTCAGTCGTATCCGTTCGGAGATAACCGACTACCGTCGGCGTGTACAAGCGCTGGTGCAGAACGGCAAGCTGGACGATGTGTTGCTGGATGGCGACACTTTCAGCAGTTACCTGCAGTCGCGTCCGTTCGAGGCGCTCAACAAACGTATCGCGGCCATCAACCAGGCAGAGATTCAGGAGGTACCGCTGAACCGATATCTGCGTGTGTTCGATGCACTCGGTTGCAAGACCTTGGGCGATGTGCAACGGTTGGTACAGAAATACGAGGAAGCCGCCTATCGTCTGGCACGGCATCAGTTGGGTAATACCGACCTGGATATCATCTCCTCGGCTGTCGGCGTGCAGAACATATGTATTGTCTGCATCCTGGAGACAGGTGGCGGCAAGATCGGACTGGTACGGTTCTTTGATGCCATCAACGGCCATAACATTCAGAACGAAGCAATCGCAGACATGACGTTTAACTTAGCAAAAAGTATTCAATTATGATCGAACCTATTTTGATTGATCTGAACGATTATGTGCGCACGGGCGAAGGAGCCAATGGCGCGAGTTATAACCACAAGTCCAACCCCGGCATCATGATGAAGCTGTACTTGCGCAACTTCGAATCGGCACGTACCGAGTTGGAGATGGCCAAGAAAGTGTATGAGCTCGGCATTCCGAGTCCCGAACCCGGTGACCTGGTAACCGACGGCGAGCGTTTGGGTATCCGTTTCCGTCGTATTGACGGTAAGAAATCCTATTCACGTGCCTGCGGTGACGACCCCGAACATACGGAAGAGTATGCCCGCGAGTTCGCACAGATGTGCCTCACGCTGCACAACACCCATGTGGACACGAAGCAGTTCGAGAACGTGAAAGATCGTCAGTACCGCTGGTTGCGTGAAAACCCGTTCTTCACGGAGGAGGAGAAAGAGAAACTCCGTGCGTTCATTGCCGCGGCACCGGAGAGTGACCGCGCCATCCACGGGGACTTGCAGTTCAGCAACGGTATCTTTGTGGACAAAGACGGCAAACGGGAGAAATACTTCATCGACCTGGGTGATTTCTGCTACGGTTATCCGATGTTCGATCTGGGTATGGTGTACCTGTGCTGCAAGCTCAACGACGAGAGCTGGACGCTGGAGCAATACCACATGAGTAATGCCACGGCCGGTCGGTTCTGGGATGCGTTCGCAGACGAATATTTCCATTCGCCGGACTGCCCGATTGAAGGTTGCGGACCGAAAGCCGACCTGAAGGAGATCGAGAAGACCGTACGTGTCTACGCCGGTTTGAAGACCCTGCTCATTGAGAGTTGTACCCACTGTCCGATGCCGGAGTTCCGGGCCGTGCTGGCAGAAAATATTTTGAAATAATGGCAAATAAATATATCGATTCGGACCTGTTGGACCGCGCGATTGTGTTTGCGGTACAGGCGCACCATAACACGGAGCGCCGCGGAAAAGGTTTTCCGTATATTGTCCATCCGATGGAGGCGGTGGAGATTGTCGCTACCATCACACCCGATCAGGAGTTGTTAGCCGCAGCGGCGCTGCACGACACGATCGAAGATACGGACGTGACGGTAGAGCAGATCCGCGAAGCCTTCGGCGAGCGTGTGGCGAACCTGGTGCATGCCGAGAGTGACCAATTCACCGAGGGCGTGAGTGAAGAAGATAGTTGGCACGACCGCAAGCAGGCAGCCATAGACCGTTTGGCGGCCGCGAGTCACGATGCGAAGATCGTGGCGATGGGCGATAAGTTGAGTAACATGCGCGCTATCTGGCGGGATTATCAGGTCAAAGGCGATGCGCTATGGAATATTTTCCACGTGAAGGACAAAGCCTCGCACGAATGGCATTACCGCGGGTTGGCGGCTTCGCTATCCGAACTGAGCGATACCTTCGCTTATCAGGAATTTATGCGGCTTATCAATGAAGTGTTTCCCAGATGAAAGTTATATTTGAACATATCGACAACGCCCGGGATTTGGGAGGAATGATCGGTGCCGGCGGACGGGAGATAAGACCGCATCGGTTGCTACGCACGGCGCATCTGCATGATGCAAGTGACGCGGACGTAGCCCGACTTAAGGAAGAGTTTAATCTCTGTCGGATCTTTGATTTCCGGTCGCTCGGTGAGTTCAATGCCGTACCGGACCGTGAGATGGAAGGTGTGCAGCATCATCTGCTACCGACCATCGACATGCGTGCCGAGCAACAGACCGGCAAACCGATACCCGACGAGGCCTTCCTTGAATTGGACCGCCATATCGTCAACTACTCCTTCTATCCGGAGGTGCAAATGATGGCGCGGAACATGTACCCCTCGCTCATCC
>Ga0247610_10007225_pt1 | contig 11440 bp, 10 predicted proteins | sample 174DNAGHGhighgp2_FD_193483 | JGI IMG/M metagenome (GOLD analysis project Ga0247610, IMG submission 193483) | Sheep rumen microbial communities from Palmerston North, Manawatu-Wanganui, New Zealand - 1742 DNA GHGhigh gp2 | ecosystem: Host-associated > Mammals > Digestive system > Stomach > Rumen...
TCTCTCCAAATCAAAGTATGGAGATTTCTCAGACGTCGGTCTCGGTTGTGAAACCAGAATCTTCTTAATGTTCATTAGGTTCAAAAAGTATGTAAAATACCACTAATCCAATAAGTTACACCTGCCATGATGACAAGGGGAACGATTTCAACGGCGCAAAGGTACAAAATAAAATAGAGAATCGATGACAAATTGCCATAAAAAATTCTAATCCCCTTATAAATGAAGATTAATCTTGCAATCAGATAGAATGCCGCGGCAATCGTCAATAGCAATTTGCCATTGCTGGGATATAGCATGACCAACACCAGAACCGGTAGGAGCAAAAGCCCCAGCAACGACTGGGTGGACTTGAAGCCGTCAATCCATAGTTTGGAGCCCACCTTGTCGGTGAAGGTGTAGCCAATCACCTTGTAAACCATCCACTGGACAATATAGAAGCCGAGCGCCAGGCCGCAGTAGGTGATGATGTGGAGAAAGACGCTTGATTGCAGGTTGGGGGCCAGGGCAGGGCACAATTGCTGGACGGCAAAGTAAATCATGAACCCCTCGACGATGCAGGTGTTGGCGACGAGGGCTGTCAAGATGCTCGTCTCGTTGACGGTGTGATCCTCAAAGAGGTTGTCGCGGCGCCTTGTCGAGAACATATAGTGCAGGAAGTTCTCGATGTACTTGTAGCCCGTGTGGTAGCACAGTGTTACTGCCAGCAGCCCCGCCAGCAGCAATGCCATCGATGGCGTGTCGTGTAGCGGTGAGCGGGCAAACGGCTGTGCCGTGCCCCTCTCGGGCAGTTCCATGACGGGCCGGGTGTTGATGCTGCCCAGGAGCGTGTCGCTTGGTGCCGCACAGGGGAAACCATCCAGATATTGGGGGGCGTAGTAGGTGTCCACCGTGTCGCGGGGCTGTATGTCCTGAGACCCGGTGTGGCTGTTTACCGCTTGATGGATAGGGGTGGGCATGGCATTAATACTTTGACTCAAATTCGGTGGATTCGCCGCTGTTGAGTAGTTCAATGGCCTGGGATGGAGTCGTGGCGACTTGCCACAAGCGCGCGTGGGAAGCCTTCATGAACCCCTCGTCAATTGCGTGTTGCAGCATCGCCAGCAGGGTGTCGTAGTAGCCTAGCGTGTTCAGGATGATGACGGGCACCTTGACCAGTCCCAGTTGCCGCCAGGTGAGTGTCTCGAGCAGCTCCTCCAGCGTGCCCACTCCGCCCGGCAGCGCGATGACGGCATCGGCCATCTCGCTCATCATCTGTTTGCGCTGGTGCATGTCGGCCGTGACGATGACGTCCTCCAGGCGGTCGTAGCACCATCCGTTGTCAACCATGAATTTAGGGATCACTCCTGTGACTTTGCCTCCAGCATCGAGCGTGCCGTCGGTAACGGCACCCATCAGCCCCACAGCGCCGCCGCCGTTGACACAGCGCCAGCCTTCACGTGCCAGCAGGCCCCCCAGCTCGCGGGCAGCCTCGAGATAGCGCTCGTCGATGCGGGCGCTGGAAGCACAGAACACACACACGTTACCCCTGATGTTTTCTTCTTTCATGGCCGCAAAGATAATTGTTTTTTTTCAGCTGATGGGCCTTGAGCGCTGCTTTTAGCCTGCCGCCCTGCAACAAGAAACCGTGAACAAGGCGCTAAGGACTAAAAACTAAGGACTAAAAACTAAGGACTAAAAACTTTTTTACTACCTTTGCGGCCAGTTATATGCAATTTGATTCTTATACATACGCCTTATTCCTTCCCCTGGTTTTTGTGCTGTACTGGGGGTTGCGCAATCATCTCAAGTGGCAAAACCTGTTTTTGCTTGTTGCCAGCTATGTGTTCTATGGCTGGTGGGACTGGCGAATGCTGGGGCTGATCATGCTCACATCGGTAACGACATGGGGCACGGCCTTGATGATGAGAGGCGACAAATCACGCGGCGATAAGCTGTGGACCGCTGCCAATATTGTGTTGAATGTGGGCATCCTGGCCGTGTTCAAGTATCTGAACTTCTTGCGCGACAGCCTGGTTGACTTGCTGGGTGTGTTTGGCGTCAACCCCGATTGGCCCACGTTGCACATTCTGTTACCGGTGGGCATATCGTTCTACACCTTCCAGGCCATCAGTTACACCATCGACGTGTATCGCGGTGATGTCAAGCCCACGCGCGATGTGGTGGCCTTTGGGGTCTTTATCGCATTCTTCCCCCAGCTGGTGGCTGGCCCCATCGAACGGGCATGTAACCTGTTGCCGCAGTTCCTGCGCAAGAAGTCGTTTGACTATGACAACGCTGTGGTGGGAATGAGACAAATCCTGTGGGGCGTGGCCAAGAAGGTCATCGTTGCCGATAGCGTTGGGTATTATGTTGACCAGTTGCTTTATAACCCGCACTTGTATTCGGCGGCGAGTATGGTATGGGCCGCGATGCTGTTCATGATCCAGATTTATGCTGATTTCTCGGGTTACAGTGACATTGCCATTGGTTCGGCACGCTTGCTCAATATCAAGTTGCAGCCCAACTTCCATTATCCGTTCTTCTCCCGTAACATGAAGGAGTTCTGGCAACGCTGGCACATCTCGTTGATCATGTGGTTCCGCCAGTACATTTATTTCCCGATGGGAGGTTCCCGCCGTGGCAAGTTTCGCACCGTGATCAATGTTCTGGTGCTGTTCACCCTGTCGGGTTTGTGGCATGGCGCCGACTGGACGTTTGCCATTTGGGGTCTGACCTTCGGCCTGCTCAATGTCCCCTACATTTTCTTGCCCAGTAAGCGCTTGAGCCCGTATGCAACCGTGCGTGAGATCCCCAGGTGCCTGTTCATGTTCCTGATTGTTTCGCTGGGAGGTATTGCATTCAGAGCCAACAATATGGCTCACTTGGGTGAGATTCTGGATGTGCTGTTCAACACCACGTGGGCCACGCGCCCCGTCTTTGGCCAGCCGTTGTTCTACATTGTGCCCTTCTTCATCATCGAGTGGCTGGGACGCAAGCATGAGTTCCCCATCATGCGGTTGCCATTCCCCACTGCTGTGCGGTGGATCATCTATTGGTCACTGCTTGCCGGCATTTCCATCATCAGTTTGGACAGGAACATGCAGTTCATTTATTTCCAGTTCTAATCGCATTGCAAGATGAAACAGAAAGGAATGAAAAAATTCGTTTTGCGCACTTTGCTGGCTCTGGCGCCGGTCATTGCCTATCTGGTGCTATATCTTGTTGTTGACCCCTTCCATGTGGTTCACCCCTATGATGGCCAGTCGGTAAAGCCGGGTGATACGCTGGAGCGTATTCCCAATAAGCGTTTTGTCGCCATCGAGGGTCTCAAATACTATAACCCCACTCAGCATTACAACTCGTTCATCTTTGGCTCTTCCCTGTCGTCCAACTTCACTGTGGAGGCCTGGAAGAAGCACCTTCCAGCCGATGCCAGCGTGTATCATTTCACGGTGGGTGCCGAGCCGCTGGTGGGCATCCGTGACGAGTTGCGCTACCTGTTTGACCACGATATCCCCGTGAAGCACGCCCTGCTGGTGATGGAGGAGGAAATGTACCGCAGGCGCACCCGATATGACGAGATGCCGTTTGTCGCCCACTGGGATGTCTCTCCCGACGTGACATGGGTTGATTTCCAGCGTGCCCACTTCAACGCCTTCAGGGACCCGCAGATGTTTATCTATAACTGGTTCCCATCACTGGTGGCCGACCAGCTGGTGGCCGATGCCAAGATGCGCACGGTGCCTAGTGGTGGCCGCAACGAGTTGACCAACGAGGATTCCAGCTATGGCCTCGACACGTTGATCCTGAAGGACCCTGATAAGTACTTCAGCTCCATGCCCTGGCTGGTCAACATGAAACCGCGCCCCAACCCGATGCCCTTGAGCATCAATGCCAAGGCCGAGGTGCTCTTGCGTGAGATAGCCGCCATGCTGCGCGAGCATCATGTCGATTATGTGGTGATTGTGCCGCCCATCTTCCGCACCCAGTCCCTACAGCCGCTCGATCATGCGTTGCTGTGCGAGATCATGGGCGAGGAACACGTTAACGACTTCAGCGGCGACAGCACGCTCATCAATGACCTGTACAGTTATTACGATGGTATGCACATTCTCACCTATCGTTGCACCGAGCTCATCGACCGCTGCTACGAGAAGAGCCCACTGCAATATCATCCACACGCTGGTGCCAACCGTTAACGAGGTAGAATTGTCGTCATTCATTCACTGGATTCCATCTTATTTAACGTGAGTTCGACGAAAATAAAGTATTGATACTCAATTAGTCCGCTTTGGGGGTGTGTCATAATTCTTTTGTCGCAAATTGAATCGCGCTTCGCGCGAGAAATTGAAAAAAAATTATTAATAAAATTAAAATAAAAATTGATTTTATTTAATTTTTATACAAATTTTTGTTTAATTTCTCGGCCGCTAGGCCGATTTAAAAACAAGCGAATGAATTATGACACACTCCCATGGTGTAGATGGTAACTGACTGAAGGACAGAGTGCGATTTCGTCGAACTCACGTTATTTATACGATTGATAAGGTGGCCACATCTTGATGTGGGCCATGTTACTATTAGGAGGATAGGACAGCAACCAATTATTGCACTGCAAGTCTTCAAGAGATACGTCATATCTGGCAATAACAGCCTCTTTCGGGCTAACTCCAGCTTCCACTTTCTCTGCTTCAAACACAAAAATCATCAAAGTATCGATTGGAGAAATTCGTTCATCAGAAAACACAGACTCCCAGCTAAATGCTACCAATGAATTTGTATTAATCTCATTAGGGTTTATCTTTATATCGTTGAGATTAAGTGGAAAGCCATATACGGGTGCAGTATCGTTGCGATTATATAAGTCTTTGCAACTTACATATATTGCATAATCTGCTCTGTTAGAAAAATGAATGATGCAATGATTATCCTCATTCTCTCTGTGACACGTCATTGATACGCATAAAGAGAATAATAAGGCCAAATAGCAGAGTGTTTTTTTCATAATTAATCACCTTAATAAGTTAATAATCACCATTATGGTTAAATTATATCAGCGGAAAAGCCCTTGGTTTTATATCATTATTGCAGATAAGATGAATATGGGGGCCACATCCTTATGTTTGCCATATTTCCGTTAGGAGGATAAGACAGCAGCCAATGGTTGCGCTGCAAATCGTCAAGGGATACCTCATATCTGGCAATAACCGCTTCCTGAGGGCTGGCATCTGCTTCAACTTTTTCTGCTTCAAATACAAAAATCATCAACGTGTCGATTGGATCAAACCTTTCATCAGTGAATACAGCCTCCCAGCTAAAAGCCACCAATGAATTTGCATTAATTTCATTTGGATTAATCTTCACAATTTCAAGGTAGGAGGGGAATTTATATACTGGTGTGGTATCGTTGCGATTATATAAGTCTTTGTAACTTACATATATTGCATAATCTGCTCTGTTAGAAAAACGAATGCTAGTATGACTGTTTTCATCCTCTCTAAAACATGTGGTTGATGTACAAAGGATGAATAACAGAATCAGATAATTAATTTTTTTCATAATATTTATTGTTTCAGACTTAGAACATTAATAATAACGGGCATCAGGAAAGAAGGGCCATAAAGAAAATCACTCCATCCTAAAGATATAGAACCATTTTTTAGTGCCAACTGATTATCTGGATGATCGTAGGGTAATTCCTTATTGTAATCTTTTATTGGATTGGAACCGAAATACCAATTATCTGGACTAAAAGTTGGTTCATTCTTTAAAAAATACTTGAACGCTCTAATATTTGCGTCTTGCTCTACACGATGATAATCGTGATCGCTAGGTCCTGCTGCATCAAGTGCTATAGATATGGTAACATTATCCGATGTTATTGTAGGGAAAACTGTTATATCAGCGGTTAGCAGATTCCTCTTAGGAGCCTGATTGGGTTGTGATTGAACAACGGTCCGACCTATGCGGTTGCCTGCCGCGTCGTATTCATACTGTAAATATTCATTGTCAGCATTCACATTGCAGGTGAAAGCGACAACAACTAACAAAGCAAAAATCGTTTTCATTCTCTTATTTTCATAGCTTATTCTCTTTTATTCATTTTACTAAAATCTTTGCAAATTTAAGGTGTTTTGTGAAAATCAACAAATAATTGGCCAGAAAAAACAGGACTATAGCACGAGTTCTTTGTTTCTCGGGCGGTTGATAGTTTTCTTTTGCTGATCATGCTCAAAGCCATAAAGCGAGGGCGCGCCTGAATTGCAATTCAGACGCGCCCTCGTTGAGGTGGTGTCACGTTGTTCAACCAACGTTGGTGATGCTCACATTAAAAATTTATCAGCAAGAAGTCGATCAATGCGGTGACGTCAATGATACTGATCTCGCCATCTTGATTATAGTCGGCAGCGTCCATGTTCATATTAGCCACGCTGTAGCCGTCCAGGTATTCGATCAGCGTGATGACATCCAGGATAGATACACTGCCGTCATTATTGATATCGCCCGGCAATGTCTCGACTGCACCCTCGTCTTCCAGAACAATCTGGAACTGGGTTGCCTCGCTGGGCTTAACATTGCTGGCATAGGCCTCAAAGGCATTCACCGTGCCGCTGGTTGCCTTGACAAAGTGGCTGCCTGCGGCATTCAGGAAGTAGGCGTTGTCGATGTCCTTCTGGGCAAATTGGCCGTTCACCATGTGGTAGGTGCCGCTGGTGATGGCCGACGGGTTGGGCTTGACGGTGACACCCTGGGCACTGAACACGAGAGTCTTGCCGCGCAGGTCGGTGCCGTCGGTGCCATCGCTGGGAGCCACAAAGTAGGGCACGTTGGCCTCGAGGTTGGTGCCCACATAGTTGGCCAGCAGGCGGGCCTCGTCGGTGCTGTCCTCCTCCTTGTCAAAGTTGCAGATCCACAGGCTCTGGGCATCGTCCTTGCTGTGCTTCCAGTCGATGGGGGTGCCATCGGCGGTGATGCTGGTTGCTGCAAACGGCAGTACCATGGTGCTCCATCCGCCTGCCTGTCCAGCGTGGCGTCCGGTGGTGAACTGGCGCTCGTAGCTGATGTTGGCAGCCGAGAAACGGTAGGGGGCATAGAAGTCGTAGCCATGCTGGAGCACGATGTCGCGCTGGGCCACATGGTTCTGAATGACATTCTTGGCCTCAAGACCGGCAGGGATATATTTCGCGTAGTTGCCCACGTAGTATAGCGTGTTGGGGTTATCGTTGGGGATGATAGAGGTCAGGTTCAGGCCCTCCAGGCTCACAGCGGCTGCCTCCTCGGGAACACGGATGCCATTATAGGCCTTGTAGCCCACACGGTTGCCCATGCCGTCCCACACGACGATACCGCGGTCGATGGTATAGTACTTGGACTCGCCAGGCTTAACAAGATTGGTCGTTACCTCGTTCTCGTTGCGGCCATAGATGTTGAGCGCATAGCGTGAACCGAAGGCCAGATTGTCAAACTCGAAGTAGAACGTTTGGGTCTCACCAGCGGGGATGAGCACATTGCGGCTCAGGTAGGTCACCATTGTGCCCTTGTTGTTCTCGTCAACGATGAACAGGGGAGCCAGGATGTAGCGGTTGTACTCGCCCTCGGTGTTATTGTTGGTGACATCGACCTTGAACTTGATGTGGCTGTCATAGATGATCATGTTCTCATCGGCATTCAGGGCGTTGATCTCAACGCTCAGGTTCATCGGATATACCGTGCTGCCGGCAATGGTCACCGATCCGGTTCCATCGATACCAGGATTCCAGGAGCTGTCATAGGTGGACAGGTGGGCGCTCTTGCTGCCAGCATTCTTGGGGGTGAAGTTGAAGGTCACCACCTTGGTGCCACCGGCAGGAATCTCGGCCTCGACCACGGTGGTGTACTCGCTGTACTCATCCATCGGCTCATTGTCAACGTACAGGAACAGTCGTCCGCTGTAGCGGTCGGTACTGTTGTTCTTGACCGTCACATGGCACTGCTCGGCAAGACCCACCTTCTCACCACCGGTAAACTCAAAGTTGGTGGCCTGGAGACTCACAACGGGGTGGTCGGCCAGGGTGATCCAGTTGCCATTGATGGTGGCCTCGATATAGTAGCGGTCACTCTCGATCATCGGATCCCATTTATTGCTGCCAGGCATGCTGCACACGGGGACAATCTTGTAGGTGCCGTTGGCAAGGCCTTTGCCAAACGAATAGGTCACTGAACTCTGGTTCTCGGGCCAGCTGTCGGTGATGGAGAGGAAACTGGTGGCGTAGTAGGTCTGGGCAATCAGTTCAACAAAGTTGTTGTCGCTGTCATAGAGGGCAATGCCGCGCAGGTACTTGGTGCCATCGTCGATGTGATCCTCGGCGGTAACCTTGATGTAGCGGCGCTTTGTTAACTTGAACGAGCCGTCGTCACTGCGCTCAAAGGTGCGTGAGCCGGTATAGTACATGTTCCAGATGGTCAGGCGGTGGTCAACAACATTGGGCTGGCCACTGTAGCCAGGCTGAATGCCAATGATGGCGGTCTGGTCAATGTTGTAGCCCTCCAGGCTGGTTGTGGCTCCAATGCCACCGGCATAGGGGTTGAGCACCGACAGGACAAAGTATCCGTCGCCCAGGCCTCCCCAGCCCCAGTTGATGTGGAACATGTCGCCATAGGCGTAGCCGTCGCACACAAATGAGTGTCCGCCACCCGTGCCGGCACGGCCATTATAGATCATGGGACGCCCCTCGACCAGTTCGTTATAAATCAAGTCTTCCCAATCGTCCTGATCATAGTCGCTGCGGTAAACCAGCTTGGCGTCATAGTTGAAGTACTCGTTCAGTGCGGTGGGGATATAGGGGTCGCTGGTGCTGGAGGCGTTCAAGCCATACTGCATGTGGGCGGCACAGCCGGCATAGAGCATGAGCCATGCCACAGCATCTTTCTCGGCCTCGGTCTCGGCGCCGGTATAGTTGTCCTTCATGTTATCCCAATCAAACATACGCGGTTCCAGCGTCTCGGTATCAAATACGCCATACTCCTCGTTCATGTAAAATGTGACCAAGTAGGAGGGTATTGCCTGGCTGCAATACAGCGGATGCTTGTAGTAGTTCATGACCTGGGCCATTGATGTGGCCACACATCCCGTGTAGGCCAGCTCGCCCACGGTATCGCCATTTTCATCGACATTCATGAACTCGGGGCACCGGCCCCAATAGGGCGCACCCTGATCCCAGTGGCTCGTGATGAGCGGCGAGATGCTGTTGCGGGTGGGGCGGGGAACAGTGAATGTGTCACCACCCTTGTTGAGGAGCTCAATCTCGTCGAGCATGGCAATCTCCCGTGTATAGTTCTCGAGCCAAGCCTTCATGTTGGCTGGCATCTTGCTGGCGTCGAAGGTGCCATTATCGATATAACCCAGAATCGGGGTCGTGCGGTCGTCACCCGATACGATGACATAACCCCTGTTGCCGGTGGTATTGAAAATGTAGTAGCTGGATTGTTTAGCGGACTTTTGTCCATTGGCCATCATCAGTGGAGCGCTCATGGCAGGGGACGACTTCACGGTTACACCCGCGTGATGCTTCATCATGAATTGGCTTGCTGCCTGCTGGGCCTGACTCGGCGTCACAGGCGCTGCTGTTGCCGATGCGGCAACTAGCATAGAGGCTAATAATAAATAATAATGTCTCATCATGTAATGTTGTTAATGTTAATGTAGTATCAAATGGTTAATTGGTGCTTCAAGGTGGGTGAATCAGTTACCACAAAAAAATGAAAGCGTGCAAAAGTATAGATTTTTTTAAAAATATGCAATTTTTGACACAAAAATAACGTTTTTGCCCGCATTTTTTCTGATTTTGTTAGCAAAAACCATCAAAAAGTGATTTTCTGTTTTTGCGCATTACTCTTTCCCTATCATGACAATACGCAAGCGCCACGACGGGATTTCCTATCGTGGCGCTATATCAGTACCGTAATGGTTGAATGACTAATTCTCGGTGGCTTGAGCGGTGGGGCTGTCGGTGTGCTTCTTGTTGTGGATGCGCACCTTGAGTTCATCAAAGCCATACCCGTAAGCACCGTTGACGTTACTCTGGGTGATGATGGCCTCGCGGTCGGTCATCTTGATGATGCGAAAGATGTTGACACTCTCATGCTTGCGGCACATCACCAACAGGATCTTGACCTTATCCTTGGTGTACCAGCCTGTACCGTCCAGGATAGTACAGCCGCGGTGGGCTTGGGCGATAACATTGTCGGCTATTTCTTTCCATTTCTTGCTGATGATGAGGAACTGCACACTCTGGCGCGTGTTGTTGATCACACGGTCGGCGGCAACCGAGTAGATGACCATGAAGATGAGACCATACACTATCTTGTCGATCGAGTGGAACAGCAGCCACGACGAGCAGATGATGAGCACGTCACAGTACATCATCGTGCGGCCAAACGAGATGGTGCTGTACTTGGCCACCATGGCGGCAATGATGTCGGTACCGCCCGTGCTGCCGTTGTGGGTGAACACGATGCCCAGGCCCAGGCCGCACAACACTGCTCCCAGTATGACGTTCATAAACGACTGTTGCTCGATGATGGGGGTCGGGAAGTAGGGTTGTAGCACCGCTATAAAGAACGTGGCGATCGATGCCCCGATGATGGTGCGCACCACAAACTGCTTGCCCACGCTGCGAAAGGCGATGATCAGCAGGATGATGTTGATGGCATAGTAGGTTGCGGCAATGTTCCACCCTAGCCAGAAGTGGATCAGGGACGACAAACCCGTTACACTGCCAATCACGATCTTCTCGGGAAGGATAAAGGCAGTGAAGCCAAAGGCATAGCAGAACAGGCCAAAGGTGATCATCACATAGTCCTGGGCCATGTTGAGGATACTTCTTGTTTTATCTGTCATGATGTATTCTGTTTTAGGCTGCAAAATTACTCCAAAAAATCCTGATTTTGACGAATTGGAACGATAATTGCCTCAATTCTCCAAAAAATGTGTATCTTTAGCGTGCCTAAAACAGAGTGCTACTCAAGCGAGTGACACATTTTTGAAAAAATAAAAAAAAACTTTGATTGATAATACTCGACAATTATGATTACAAGACTTCTCATTTCGGCCATGGCGGTGCTCATTACCGCCTACACGCTCGACGGTGTGGCAGTTGACCCCTGGTGGTGGGCCATTCTCGTTGCGATAGTATTGGGTTTCATCAACTCGTGGATTAGGCCGCTGGTCAAGTTCTTTGCGTTGCCCATCAACCTGTTGACGCTGGGCTTGTTCACCTTTGTCATCAACGGCTTGATGGTGATGTTGTGCTCATGGATTATGGCTCCTCACTTTGAGGTGGCCAACTTGGGATGGGCCATGGGATTCAGCATCGTGCTCACCCTGGTGAGCTGGCTGCTGCACCTGTTTTTCCCGCCTAAGAAAGGGAAATAGCCGTCTTTAGGCTTTAGATGGCATCTGCATCATTTTTTTCAAGCA
>Ga0247610_10007230_pt1 | contig 11433 bp, 10 predicted proteins | sample 174DNAGHGhighgp2_FD_193483 | JGI IMG/M metagenome (GOLD analysis project Ga0247610, IMG submission 193483) | Sheep rumen microbial communities from Palmerston North, Manawatu-Wanganui, New Zealand - 1742 DNA GHGhigh gp2 | ecosystem: Host-associated > Mammals > Digestive system > Stomach > Rumen...
CCCTTGGTGGTCGAGAACCTCCATGCGGGTATGAACTGTAAGGTGAAGCTGACGAAGGATGGCTTCCGCGACAGTGAGACCATGGTGCAGGTGATCGGCAACGATATGGTCGACGTGAATATTAAAATGAAGAAGATATAAGGATGATGGACAGTTGCTTCAGTCAGAGTCAGATTCAGTCCGCCCGTGTGATGGTGGTTGGCTGCGGTGCCTTGGGAAACGAGGTACTGAAGAATCTGGTGCTGATGGGCGTGGAGCACATCGTGGCTGTCGACTTCGATGTGGTGGAGATGGGTAACCTCTCCCGTTCTGTCCTTTTCACCGAGGCTGATGCCGAGGCCCGTCGCCTGAAGGTCGACGTGGTGGCAGAGCGCCTGGTGGCCATGAATCCGGCCATGGAGGTATGGACCGTCTGTGGCGACATCGCCTATGATGTCGGACTGGGACTTGTCCGTCAGATGGATGTGGTCATTGGCTGTGTCGACAGCCGTTGGGCACGTTACTGCATTAACCGCCTCTGTATGCGGGCAGGCATCCCTTGGGTAGACGGTGGCATTGACGGTCTGGAAGGAACGGCCCGTGTGTTTATGCCGGGAAAGAACTGCTACGCCTGTAACCTCGGACCGGAGGGCCTGAAGGATCTGGCGAGGCGCATGCCCTGCTCGGGCATCATCCGCCGGCAGGAACAGGCAGGGTCGGCACCCACCACCTCTATCGTGGCTTCGGTGATCGGAGCCGTACAGGTGCAGGAGGCACTGAAACTGATCCACCGTGAGGAACTGGAGGCCGGCAGGCTGACCTCCCTCTGTGGGAAGATGCTATATTACGACGGGGAACATCTGACGACCCGCATCGCCGACTTTGCCGCCTATGATGACGACTGTGCCGAACATGAGCCGTGGACGCCTGTCAGACCGTGCCGTGTGATGCCCACCGACAGCGTGGCAGAAGCACTCCGGAAACTGTCGCAGGAGTTGGAAACGCAGGATGTGGCGCTCTGTCTGACACAGGACTGTTACGTGGACTACGTGGCGCGGCGCGACAATGACGAGCGAACTACGGTGATGTGTCCCGGAAGGGCTGTGGAGGAGGTCACCGCACAGGATAAGACCCTACAAGGTATCCCCTTGAGTGGGTTCTACCAGCATGAGTATCGTCATATCGACCGCTCGTTCCCCTATAAGGAACTGACACTGTCAGAACTGGGTCTGCCGCCCTATGATGTACTGCATGTGTCAACCGGAATAGATGATTATTATTTTGAAATGGAAGAAGCATGAGACAAAGAAACAATATAGCAGAAGCCAGCGCTGAGATGCTGCTGAACTACCTCTATCCGGAGGTGGAACGGAAGTGGATTGCCCATGGTGAAGGTTCTTTCTACCGGAACTATACCAATGATCTCCTTGATTTCGACGATGAAACGATGGATGCTTGGTTAGCGCGCGATACCTTCCTGAGACTGTTGCCGCAGGGGGTCATCAATAATGACAACGACTTGAAGGGAGAGGATGCTGCCGAGAAGTTCAAGAAGATGCAGCGCCGTATCCGACTGCTGAACGAGGCGTTTCTGCCCATCGATACAATAGCTTTCCGCCAGCGCCTGTATGTGGAGCGTCAGGTGTCGGAACTCCTGCAGAACAAACTGTCGTATATCCTGAAAGAGTATTTCGGCATTAATCTGGACGAGGTGGAGAGTCCGCTGGTGAAAGAGGCTGCGCTCATGCTGCCCTATGTGAGCAGGATGCGTGGGAACTTCGGATATGTTGGCGCGCTATTGGGTGCGCTGCTCCATTGCAAGGTGAAGACGATGACAGGCCGCTACAGTCAGACGGACACGACGCTCCGCTGGCTGCCCCGTGTCAGGTATGAGCTACTTATTCCTGGTCTGTCGCCTGAAGAGTTCAGAACCCTGAATGCAAAAGTGCAGCCTTTGCGCGAATTCATCTGCGAGTGGTTCATCCCCTTCGAGGTGAAGTGCGACATACTGATTAAGGAACATCATTCAGAGCAGCAGGTGAACACCCGTCTGACTTTGGACTATAATATGGAATTAAAAAACGAATGACGATATGGATATCAACTCGAGAATCAACTGGATGCCGGGCATGGAGGTCACTGCGGAGACCTTCCTCGGGATGGCCGAGAACTGGAACTACAAGTACAGGTTATCCCTGCGCGCAGCTCTTGGTAACAATAGGATGGGACTCTTGCCCGAGTCGGTCTTCAACTGTAACGGCATCTTTGTAAAGAACCGTTTTGAAGTTGACCACCTTCAGTGTCTGGCGCTCCTGGCATCAGGTAGGATTGTCAGTGCCGACGAGGATGTGCAAGTCACGATTCCTATGCTCTTCGGTGAGCGCTATTACCTGACTGTAGGTTTCGGCGAAGAACTGACGGAGTACGAGATGGATGGGGTGCCGTACGTTCGCCCGCATTATGTCTATGGTATCTCTACCATGGAAGATATTGAGGCCAATGACCTGTTCCCCCTGTTGAGGTTTAAGGTCACCGACGGCGTGTTCTCCATGGATACGGAGTTTATTCCGCCCTGCCTGCTGCTGTCTGCCGACCTGCGCTTTATGGACTATATCGAAAGGTATGTGGATAAGCTGTCCATCCTGGCATCCCACAAGAGCCTTGCCGATGGAGAGGGTAAGCGGACATTACTCCGTTATGTGTTCCGTCTGAAGGGCTATAACCTACAGAACAGTATGCAGGACTTCATCTTGCTGACCCAGGAGATAGCGCAGGCCATCGACTATTATATCGTCACCCCCAACAGGGAGCAGCCCACGGATGTGCCGCTGCCGTCATATACCGATATCCAGATCTGGCTGCAGTGGCTCGACGACTATCTGGCCGGTGCCGCTGTCATCCTCGACGGTGTGGTGCTGGAAGATAACACCATCGATTATGAGGCCCTGCTGGCGCAGGCTAAGGCCGAACTGTATTCCCAGCTGCATCCAGAGCTGATTGCAAAGCTGTTGGCCGACATGAAGGAGGAACTGCGCGCCGAGATGCAGCAGCAGACCGAGTCGCTCACCAACTATATCAATAATAATCTCAAGGCTGCCATTATGGAACAGTTGGGATCGGAGATGGACAATCGCATGACCCAGCTCAGCGTTTCGTTGAACCAGAAGTTCGATCAGTTGGGCAAGGATCTCTCAGAGTCGCTCTATGAGAAGCTCTACTTCAACATGTTCGACCACCTGTTCAATGCCCTCTATGTGCCGGAGCCTGAGGAGAAAGAGTATATACCGCTAATCTGATGTGCTTATGACCAGTCTTAGCTTGCCACTACGTGTGAGTCCAAAAGGACTCGCGAGAGAAGAGAAACTGAAGAAGTCTCTGGATGCGTCGATATTCCTGATTCTGACAACGCCACAGTTCAGTACACCTGCCGACCCGCAGTTCGGATTTGTGTTCAACAACCTGCGTTTCGAGATCTTCAACGAGAATGAAGGCGTGGTCTACGATTCAGGTGATACCAAGTCCATGGACGACCTGCAGGGCATCTACGATAAGAAAATATCAGGCTCTTCGAAGAGTATTAACACCTTCGCTTCCGAGCTGAAAGATGCGGTCATTAAGTATGAGCATCGCTTGGAGGAGGTGTCTGTGTCGATGACATACATCCGTGAGGAGCGGCAGATATATATCACTGTCAAAGGGGTGATTGTAAGTACAAAGGAGAATTATGTCTACAAACAGACAATCAGAGTCTGGAACTGATGATGATTGATAATTGAAGATTGAAGCATGAAACAAACGATATTTGAGACCAGGCAAAGAGCCGATGAGTTAATGCGCGAAGCCATTAACATCTGGCGTCAGAGCGACATGAATGATTTTCTGGAAGGTCTGGAAACCGACCCGGTGCTCTCGCTGATGTTGACAGCATTGGCCTATCAGATGAATGAGGCTGTAGGCGATATGGAGATGCTGAAGACCGAAGTACTCGAGGAGTATGCTCATCTGCTGACACCCTATGAGGTGGGGCATGCCGTACCCGCTACCGTGGTGCTGGAGACGGCCTTGCAGGATACAATACAGGATGTGGACATGACGCCCCAGAACGAGTTTACGCTTGCAGGCACCAACCATGTGTTTATTCCTGTGCTGCACACCAGGGTGATGAATGCCAGGGTGCGTTCCATCGTCAGGATGGATGGCCGCCGTTGGAAGGTGAGCTTGCAGTTCAAGTCGCCTGTCAGCGAGATATCGGGCCTGTCCTTTGCCGTGCGCAATATGAACTTCCAGGATCTGAAAGTGACCATCAAGGGACAACCTGTTCCCTTGGTCAAGCCCTGGGATTTTGCCGACCTCCCGATGTCGGAGTGCTTCGGCCTGGATACGATCCTCTATAACCGTTCACTGACCTATCAGGCGCAGGCCTCCTGTCTCGACCTCTTTGCCCGTCAGAACATCCGGATCTTCTGTGTGAAGCCTCATGCTGCAGGCAAGCTGTTGCCAACAGAGATGGAGACCATCGACCTGCTGTTTGAGTTTATGGGTATCAGCGACAAGTTCCAGTTTGATAAGGAAAACTTCTCTCTGAACACCGTATTGCTAGCCAATGCGCAGATGCACACAGTGACGCTCTCGGCAGCCTCGCCTTTAGCCCGTGTGGCGGGATACGACAGCCAGGACGCTCAGGGCGGACAGCAGTTCCTGCATGCCATTCGCCCACCGGAAGAGCAGATCTACGGCAACAGCCTCGTGGAGGTACGTCGCGTGGCAGCTGACCGTTTCAACCAGGGACAGCTGGTTCGTCTGCTGCACGCCTTGATAGCGAAATATCATTCTGACTATTACGCCTTCCAAGACCTGAAGGGCATCTCGGGCGATAAGACCATTCAGGCGTTGCAGGAGATTCTGGCACGACTGTTGGATGCTGCCCAGAAAGACAAACTGCGCCAGTTGCCTGGTGTTTATATCCTGTTGCGTGAGATGAATGCCATGCGAGCAGGTGGTGGCAGTGTGGATATAAACTACATGACGACGGCTGGTGCCAATGTGAATGCCTCTCTCAATGCCAGCAGCACGTTTACTGTGCCTACAGGCTTTAATGCCGCCGAGACACATCAGATTGCCAGCCCGGTATTGGGTAGCGATGAAATCCGTGAAGAAGGCGCGCTGGCCAGTCTGTCGCGCTATTACCTGGCCACTAACGACCGTATTGTGACACCTGCCGACATTAAGATATTCTGTTACAACGAACTCCTGTCGCGCTATGGTATTGTTCGCGACATGGTCAGCGACATCAGTGTGCGGCGTCGTCAGCAGATGGACTATCGTGACTGTGGTTATGAAATCGTCGTGGAGATTCTCTTGGCCGACAACTCTTTCGTGAAGCGCAGCTTTGCCGATAAGATTCCGCAGGTAGAGATCCTGCTGCAGAAGATGATTGAGGTGAGAAGTACCAACATCTATCCTATTCTTGTGAGTATTCAGATTAAGTAAACATAAAACCTATCATGCTATATGGATGAATTCTTTTTAGATATAGTTTATAAGAACAAGACGGTGAGGTTTAAGGTGATCAACCCAGAGGCCCCGCTGTCGACGCTGATGAACAATCTGCGTCATGCCGTAGGCAGTGACGGTCGTCTGATCTTTGATTTTCCGTCGATTGATGAGACGGGTGCGCCGCTCGACTACTTCTTCGGACGTGAGGATCCGGAGATCCATGAGATCCGGGTGCTTCGTCCGCGTATCGGCCGTAACGACCAGACACTGGCCGACTATAACGTGCAGAATGGTGACAAAGTGTTCTTAATGCCAGATCCGTTTCCGGGATGAGGGAGAGTGAACGATATGCCGACCGGAAGTTCATTGGGCGCAACAGGCGTCTATTGAACGAGTGGCGAAAGCTGGAGGAGCGTTTGGAGAACAGACGCGACATCCAGCTACAGGTTGTCCGTCGCAATGCCGACGGACTGCCCGTAGGCTATCTGGTCAGCTATCAGCTCCGGAGTATCTGCGGTGTCAGCAACCTGGAACACTTCGGTGAACGGGGTGTCACCCATGCCCCTGTCTTCGCCACAGGTTTCCAGATGCGTATAGACATCCCTGAGGGTTATCCCTCCGTGGACAGTCCGGCAGTGTTCCGTTTCCTGACCCATGACGAAGAGGGGAATCCCATTCCGCATCCATGGCATCCGAACATCCGTTGGTTCGGTGACTTTGCCGGTCGGGTGTGCATCAATATGGCCGACACCTATACCGACCTCGTATGGGGGGTGGAGCGCGTGGCCCATTATCTGCGCTACGACGTCTATCACGCTGTCTCGGAACCACCTTACCCCGAGGACCTGAAGGTGGCCTCTTGGGTTATCCGTCAGGGTGAACCCAATGAATGGATTTACTTTGATAGTGATGAAGTGAAAAGTGAAAAATGAAAAGATATATGAGATATAAAATAACGTATGGTGTGAAAGACTGGTGGATTGTGAAAGTACTGGTAGTACTTTTCACTTTCCATTCCTCTCTTCTCACTTCTTCCGCTCAGACAGTCAGGAATGTGACCGTCAGTCAGGGGCAGGCCTTTACTGACCACATCAGTCTCGACGATGATGCTACCGACAAGGACATCATGGTCAAGTTCGTGTTCGATGAGGCTGCCAATCAGCTGACCGTCAGTCTGATCTCCTATCGTAATATCTTCGTATTCCGTGAGGATACTCGTTTCAAGCCCACCATCAAGGGTCGTACCATACGTCCAGACTTGCTGCCGTATGTGGTAACCTTCGATCCAAAGGAAAAATACCGTCTCTCCAAACTCTTCAGGAGTACGGTCCCCAAGCCCCGTAGTCAGTATGTGTTCCATCGCTGGATAGACTATGAGGGCCTCCAGCCTGCACCGCAGGAGTATGCGATGGTTAATGACTATATTACTCAGACGTTTGACATTATGAACAAACGCTCTTCTGTCGTGGTTCGCCTTCGTGACGTGCTCCTGATGGATGATGTCAGCAAGAAACCGAATAAGAAAGAGTATGAGATACGCTTTGGCCGCGACCTCTATATGGAGTATCATGTAGATATCCAGCGTAATCCCTGTTTCGGCCTGGATGAAGAGATCGCCTCGGCCACAACAGCGCTGGAAGGCATCCAGAAGAGTTATAATAATCTTCATAGTAAATTCCCCAATGGCATCGCTACCAATCAGGAGAGTTTGAAGTTGTTCCAGGACCTGAAGGATCTGCTTGTCAAGCAGTTCCCGCGTAAGGACGAACAGAGCGCTTGTCCCGATCTGCAGAAGGCGTTGGGCGACTATAATGCTTATGCCGACTCTATTGCCAACATGAAATGTGTGTTGGGCGGTTCTGAAGGTGGCGGCGGTGCCGGTGGCAGTGGTGTCAATGCGAAGTCATTACTGTCGAAGGCTCGTCAGATAGATGCTGCCGTGGCTCGTTGGCTGCTCTCCAGCGATCCTATCGAGCGGCGCGATATCATCCTCCAGTGTGAGGGAACAATCAAGGAAGTCAATGCCTCAGTGAAGTCCATGGGCGTCTATAGCGCAGAACAGCGTCATGCCCTGTCGGTGTTCCGTGAGGCAGAACAATATTTTAGGAAAAATTGTCAGAAGTGATGATAAGAATAAGAAGTATGCTACTCATGGCCTTTCTGACCCTGATGCCGCTGGTGGCCGGGGCTCAGGAGCCGGCGGAGTCCGCAGCGCCTGCTGAGGAGGACTTGGAGTCCACCTACATGGACATTCAGGAGCGCATGCTTTTGTTTGAGGAAGAACTGAACCAGCTCTATGCTCTCAGTCGCTTCCAGATGAACATCGATTTAGAGATGCCACTTAATGCCTCGTTGCTTGATGCTATTTCCAATCGTCTGAACTCGCTGTCGAATGCCCTCAACTCCTTCTCCGTCAGATGGAACACTTATTCCCAGGCTCAGCAGGTGTATGTCGCCGACAATGACTCTCTGCTCAATAAGGTGGCACAGATCCAACAGATGCAACAGATTGTGACCGACACCCTGACTGTGCGTCAGCAACAATATGAGCAGTTGTCTACCTTCTCAAAGGCTGAGCGCTTTATTTGGGGACAGGACAAGAAATACCGTAAGCTCTATCAGGATGCGACGAAATATTCGCTGTCACCGAAGTTGGCCTCCCAACTGGAAAAGGTGAAGGCTGAGGAGGCCAATATCTTTACCGAGGCTCAGACCCTCTTTGCGCAGGCTAAAGAGGCGGCAGAGGCTTTCCCAGGATTAGAGGTGCGCATGAAGGGTATGGAAAAGAAGTTCATTGAGTTGCAGAGTGTCTCGACGAAGATACAGGAGATGGTCTACAAGCCCTTTATCCAGCGTATCAAGGATTATCTGATTGGCTTGGCGGCAGTGGCCATCCTGATGATGTTCTTCAACCTGTTTGCACAGAAACTGAAGCAGATCAAGGCAGCCCGAGATCAGGCTAAGAAGTTGAAAGAAAGCATGATGGGGCAGCATGACTACCCGACGATATAATGATATTGAAGATTGATAATTGAATATATATATGAATAAGGTATATAAATGGTTATTGGCTGTAGGTGTCGCTCTTGGAGCGGCGGCCTGCGATGAACAGAGCGTTCCCGATATCGACGATTTGATGTCGCCTGAGGACTCCGTGGTGGTTTCGGGCGAAGGACTTCAGATACACGATATAAAGTTCTCCGACGATTATAAGGTGATGACCGTGTCAGCCCGTCTGCTGCACGATGTTGGAACCTATGACCTCACGGATTCTTCCATGGTGAATGTCGATGTGCAGCAGGAGGTGAAACTCATCTCCGGACAGACCATACAGGAGACCCAACCCGTCGTTACTGGTGTCACGAATGTCAGCCGGGAGCAGGTGGCCAAGCTCAAGATGCGCCTACTCGTACTCGTTGACCTTAGCCTACCTCAGTCGCTTGTCGACGAGGAGCGCGATGCCGTACGTGAGATCAGAACCCTCTTTGGCGATCAAAACCTCTTCCTTTCTTTTATGCAGGGAGACAAAGTGTCGGAGACCTATCAGGCCACTGACTATGTGATCAATAACTATTTCGTGCATCATGATCCAGATTATACCTATCTATATCGCTCGATACTGACCAAGTTTTCTGAACTTCAGGATAAGTCTACCGTGCTGGGTAGTGCCCGTTATAAGGTGATGCTCATCCTTTCTGGCGGTAAGACCTACGACGGTGACCAACCTATCGATCCCAAACACTTTGAGATGCAGCAACAGCTGGCTGATAAGGTGAAGGAGGGCAGGGGACAGCTGTTGGCCTACTATTCCAACTTCGCTGAGAAGAGCACAACGAACCAAGACTCACTCTTCATGGTGCCGGGCAAACAGGCCGATGCCAATATCATGCAATACTTCTGTAAGGATATGAATGGCTTATGGCAGGGAGAGTTCAACTGGCCCGAGATTGAAGATGACATCATGAAGGACTTCAATGTCAACTATTCCAATTATATCATCACGCTTGAGCAGCCTGACAATAAGGTGTTCCGTGGCAATCGCCATAACCTCCAGCTTACTTTCCGTGATGTCACTAATAACGATCTGATTGTGACGGGCTCTACCTTCTTCTATCTGGGTAGCGTCTATGCACCTATCATTGTCAATGGCGGTTCCACGCTCGATGTGATCATCCAAGGATTTATCGTGCTGTTTGTACTGTTATTGGTGACGTGGCTGGTGTTCCAGCTATTGGAGCCCTATATCCGCTATCGGATCTTCAAACGCAAGTATGTGAACGTTTATGGAGGCAACAAGATGAGCTTCGGGGGGCAGATGGTGGCAGAGACCTGTTACCTCTGTAAGGCTCCTTTCGTAGAGGGTGATGAGATTGTCACCAAGTGTAAGCACACCATGCACAAACAATGCTGGGATGAGAATGAGTACCATTGTCCGGAGCATGGCCGTCACTGCAAGGAAGGCTCTCACTATTACAATAGTAAGAATATCTACGACTCGCGTAATGCCCTTTTCTATTTGAAGTGGATATTCGTGGCCATTGTGTCAGGCTTTGTGGCTTGGCTCTTATATATTATTTTGGACCATCCGGTGTCGACCTATATTGTAGAACACATCGTGCTCTTAATCAATGGTTTGAAGGATGGTACCAAGGAGGCCGAACTCTCTGTGGCAGAGTATGGCTCACGTCTGACTTATCTGCCTGCTTTTGGCCTCCATGTCAGCTTCTATGTCACGCTGTTCCTGTCGTTCCTCACTATCCGTCGCCGCCAGTGGCATCTGCGCATCCTTGAGATGGTGATTCGTGCCATATTGGCTGGCGTAGCCAGCTTTATCTGCTGTGTGGTCGGTAGTATTATCCCCATCGCCTTACATCTGGATTCCAACTCGTTCCTGGTCGACTGGATTCCCTGGGCACTGATGAGCTGGGTTATCATGTTTGCCATCACATATGCAACGCGTACCCGAATTGAGAAAGTGTTCCTGGTGGCTGCCTGTATCATCGGTTTCCTTTCCATGTTCATTTGGGCGGTAGTCTATACCTACTCTTTCCTCGACTACCGTGTGGCGTTGTTGATGAGTTTCATTACCTATGCGGTCTGTATTGCTGTGAGTATCGCCCGTGTGGCTCCGAGGTCGGAGCGTTACTTCCTGCATATCGAGGGAGCCGTCAAGGAGATGGATGTCGCCCTCTACAAGTGGATGCGTACCTCACCCGACCATGTGGTCACTATCGGTAAGTCTGTCGACTGCAGCCTACAGCTGTCATGGGACCTCAACGGCAATGTGGCAGCCGTACAGGCCGAGATACGTCAGTACGTGGGCAGCATGCGCCTCATCGCCTTGGAGAATGGTGTCTATGTCGACAACGACAAGCCGCTGCCCATCGGCAAGGAAGTGTGGCTCTATCACGGCCGCCACTTCACTATCGGTAACACTTCCTTCACTTATGTCGAGAAAGATAACTAACGAATAAAAGATAGTCTTTTGCTTAGCGAAAGACTATCTTTTGTATGATTGCTTATTGCTTGAGAAGATTCAGCGGCTGCTGGGGAGCAAGGGCGTTGCTGGTCTTCTCGGTATACTCTGCGAGTTTCAGAGAGGCTGAGCAGGGAAGGTTGCGGCTGCTGTTACCAATGCAGAAGGTGTAGGTGCCTGCCTCGGTGAGCCACTGTGAACCCGCTTCATCGAACGAGGCGAGGTCGCGCACGGGGATGGTCATTGTGAGCGTCTGGCTCTCACCGGGCTGCAGTTCGCGTGTCTTGGCGAAGGCCTTCAGCTCTTGTGCGGGCTTCTCCAGACGACCCTTAGGAGCCTGGACATAGACCTGAGCCACTTCCTTACCAGCGACGCTGCCTGTGTTCTTGACGGTGATGCTGACCTCGACGGCCTGCTTGCCCTTGGCCTTCACGACGGGCTTGGAGAGGCTGAACGTGGTGTAACTCAGACCGAAGCCGAAG
>Ga0247610_10007232_pt1 | contig 11433 bp, 14 predicted proteins | sample 174DNAGHGhighgp2_FD_193483 | JGI IMG/M metagenome (GOLD analysis project Ga0247610, IMG submission 193483) | Sheep rumen microbial communities from Palmerston North, Manawatu-Wanganui, New Zealand - 1742 DNA GHGhigh gp2 | ecosystem: Host-associated > Mammals > Digestive system > Stomach > Rumen...
CATAGGGCAACGCAAACTCAGCTTATGAACTCGTCTTCACCGCTGATTATCGGGTTGGATGTGGCGCGGTTTGGTGACGATAAAACGGTGTTTTGTTTCAGAAAAGGGCGATTGTGTGCGGAGTTTAAGGCTTTTTCCGGTCTGGATAACGTGGCGGTGGCCAATCAGGCAACCCACTATATTCGCGACTTTAAGCCGGCGCGGGTGTTTGTAGACGCCGGGGGTGTCGGTGGCGGAGTGGTTGATATTTTGCATGACCGCGGTTTTAAAAAAATTGTGCGCGGGGTAATGTTCGGCTCTAAAGCCTTAAATGATGAACGCTATCACAATCGGCGGGCGGAAATGTGGGACGAGTTGCGACAATGGCTCAATTCCGAGCCGGCGGTCAGGATTCCGGATAACGAAAATTTGTGTGCCGAATTGTGCGCCGTAAATAAAAAATACGACAGCCGCGGTCGTCTGCAACTCGAAGAAAAAGACGAGGTTAAAAAGCGTCTGGGACGTTCGCCGGATACGGCCGATGCGTTGGCGCTGACGTTTGCCGAGCCGGTTTACGATAACGGTACCGAAGAATATGCCGGTTTCAAGGAAAACAGCATCGAGAGCCTGTTTCGCGCAAATATTAAAAAGAATAATTCATGGTAGGAAAAACAATGACTTATATAGCAAAACAATTCGCGGAAGAGGTTATGCTTCCGGACGGGTCTGTCGCATCGTCGGTCGCCGATGTCGATAAGTATTTACGCACGAGCGGAATGGCACGTGCCAGCGATTATTCGCCCGAATACATCAAAAATATTCGGGCAAAAAACGAAAAACAGCGGCAAGAAGAACTTTTTGCCGATTTTTTATACAATTACAAAAGGATGATATGGAAATGAGTGAATTACGAGAAGTGATTGAACGTCAGTTCAAGGCGCACGGGCTGCTGTCCGACGCCGAAAACGAAAAAACTCCGAAGGAAACTCCGGCAGTCGAAACAAATGAAGATAATTCAAATGTTTCGCCACCGGGATATCCGGAAGAATTTGCGTCCGAATTTAAGAACCTGCCGCAAAAATGGCAGGATTTTTTATGCGAACGCGAAGCCGAAAATAAGCAGAAAATCGCCGAATACGGCTCTAAACTCGATGCTTATAACTTTGTGGAAACTCTGTTCGGCAATCGCCGCGACCGGTTGGCCGCCAAAGGGGTAGAAACCCTCGGTCAATGGTTGCAGGGATTGGCTTGGCTGGATGAGGCAATGGATGAAAATCCGGCCGCGACTTTAGCCGCAGTTGCCACGGTTTACGGCGTCGATTTGCATACGGCGCGGCAAAAGCAGGCGGAAATAAATCCGGCAATTATGGCACGGGTATGCAAGCTTGAACGCAGCTACGACGATTTGACCGCTTATCTTCGGGAAATGCAAAATCGCAATTTTAACGGCACTTTAAATGCATTTGGTCGGCAAACCGACAGGGAGGGTAATTTGTTGCACCCTCATTTTGAAGACGTAAAGCAATGTATTTGCGATTTGCTTAAATCCGGCGCGGTTGCTGATATCGAAGAAGCGTATCAGAGTGCTTTATGGCTCAATCCGTCGGTAAGAAAAGAATTGGTGCAAAAACACATCGATTCTGAAGCAAAAGCGGCCGAAAAGGCACAAAAAGCCGCTTTTACGATTAAGGGTAAGGCCGAAAAACCCGAGCGAGAGTTGACCTTGCGGGAAACCATCGCCAAAAATATGGCAAAATATGTGGATTAATTTTTGAGAAAAGGAAAAAAATATGACTTTACAATACAATGATATGCTGACTCATACGCTTGAAGAACGCACCGGTACGCTGCATGATAACATGTCAAAAAACAGCGCGGTACTCAATCGTTTGAAACAAAAAGGCAAAATGAAGCAGATTTCCGGCGGTACCAAAATTTTGGAAGAATTGGAATACGGCGAAGGTGATATGATTTGGTATTCGGGCTACGATACCATTACCTATCAGCAAAAGCAACTGTTTACGGCGGCGGAATATGCACTCAAACTCTGCGCGGTTCCGGTGGCGATTTCGGGCGAGGAACTCTTGATGAACAGCGGCTCCGAACAGGTTATGGACTTGTTTGAAAAGCGCGTTGACAATGCCGAAAAAACGCTGATTAAAAAAATGTCGGCGGCAGTTTACGGCGACGGTACCGGTTCTTCCGGTAAGGAAATCGGCGGTTTGGCTCTTTTGGTGGCCGATGACCCGACTACCGGAACCGTCGGTGCCATCAATCGTGCCGAGGTGGGTAATGAGTTCTGGCGCAATCAGGTTGTAAGCGGCGAAATCACCAAAGACAACATTTTGCAAAAAATGAATGAGCTTTATTTGAAATGTTCGCGCGGCAGCGATAAGCCGGATTTGATTGTCGGCGACGATAATCTTTATACACTCTACGATATGACGTTGATGGATTTACAGCGCTTTTCCAATCCGAATGTGGCCGAGGGCGGTTTTATCAGCCTTAAATTTAAGGGAGCCGATGTGATTTATGACGGAGGTCAGGGCGGTAATTGTCCGACCAATCATATGTATTTTTTGAACACCGATTATATCTATCTGCGTACTCATCGCGACCGCGATATGACGGTTATCGGCGGCGACAGAACGGCCGTCAATCAGGATGCGCTTTATCGTATTATCGGCTGGGCCGGCAATATGACCATGAGCAACGCGGCGTTGCAGGGCGTATTAATCAATACGGCAACCGCCGATAGTGATTCTGCCGGCAGCTAAACGTTGTTAACTTTGAGAAAGGGGCGGAGAATATCCGTCCTTTTCTGTTTTTGTAAAATATGTAACGGAGAAATAAGAAATGGATATGGATTTTGCAATATTCCGTCAGGCAGCGGATAACGTAAACGACGAGCGCAACGTGCGGGCGCGTTTTTATGATAAAGCAGTTAAAACCGATAAAACCACAGCCAACGGATTGCCTATTTTTAAGAACGTAACTTATGTGGAAATTCGCCTGAAAGACAACAATACCGAAGTTTTCAATCAGCCGGCGAGCGAAGAAAAAATCAAGCGCTTTCCGCGAGAATACGGAATGTATCAGGCGGCAAAACAGCAGGCGAAAAGCGGTACACCGCTCAACCAATTTGCATTTTTGACTGCGGCAGAAATCGCAACTTGCGGCAATCGGGGAATTTTTACGGTGGAGGCATTGGCCGAATTATCAGCCGAAAAGGTGCGTGATTTGGGTTTGGAAAACGAACATCATCTGGCAGAGCTGTTTATGCAGGCGGCAAAATCGGTTGATGCGGTGGCGGTTTTTGCGCGCAAAGAGGAAGAATATATAAATAAAATAGAAAAACTTAAATATGAAAATAATAAGTTAAAACAAATAATTGAAAATAAAAATAAAAGTAAAACATTAAGTAAAAGAAAAGGAGGAAAATATGAAAACAATTCTTGAAATTTGTCGCGAGGTTGCCGACTTAGCCGCGGTTAAACGGCCGAACGATTTGTTTAATACATCGAGCCAGCAGGACAGCGTGTTTTTGAGCGTAGCCAAGTCTTCATTGGACAGTATGCTTCGTTACGGCGATTGGCAGGAACTTACCAAGGAGGCCTGGTTTTTTACGCAGGAAGGCAAAAAACAATACCCGATTAAAGAAATTGCACCGGATTTCTTCAGTTTACTGAATAATACTATTTTTGTTAAAGACACACAAGAGCGGATTATCGGAGCCATTACTCCGGAACAATGGGCTCGTGAAAAATGTTTTCGCTGTACGGGTACCGAAATTAAATTCAAAATTCAAAACGGCCGTTTTGTGTTTTTAAACGAGCCGCCGTGCCGGATGAAAATTGTGTTTCAGTATCGTTCCGATAATATCGTGTGGGACTTCAATACCTTTGAGGAAAAGAACATTTTGACGGCTAATACCGATGTGCCGATTTTTGATGAATATCTGGTGAAACTGGATATTTTGTGGCGTTGGCTCAAACGCAACGGTATGGATTATACCGAGGAATACAACGAGTTTCAGCACGAGTTGAAAAAGAAATTCGGGGCGGAGTTGGCAACGAGAGATATTTGTCTTGCCGGTTCGTCTCTTACAGATAAAGGAGTGGCAATCAATGCGGTTAAAGTCAGTTACAAGGAATAATAAATCTGTATATATTACATTGCCTTCACCGATTAACGGATTGAATAAACGTGATAATTGTATGGATATGGATGTGCGGTACGCCTCGGTTATGGATAATTATATTCCGCAAGATACTAAGGTCGTTTTGCGCGGCGGCTATGCCAAATATGCCGATTTCTCCGCGCCGGTCGAAACATTGGCAAGTTATGTATGCGGTGCCGTAAAGCGTTTTTTTGCAGTATCCGGCAAAAAAATATGGAACATAACCTATGCCGACAATATGCAGGCCGTCTTATCGTCAGGCATAAACAACAGCCGATTTCACTGGACTCAATATAAAAACTATCTGTTTTTTGTGAACGGCATCGATACGCCCAAAGCTTTTTATATTGACGGTGAAGGCCATGATTGCATCGGCGATTGGGGATTTTCCGGCAGCGGTTTGACGGCGGGAAATATCGTTAATGTCAGCGTTTCCAAACAGCGTTTGTGGTTTGTGGAAAAGGACTCTTTGAAGGTGTGGTATCCCGAAGTTGCCGGCAATATTTCAGGAACCTTACATTCTTTTGATTTGGCACAGGTTTGTCGTTGCGGAGGGCGTTTGTTGGCAGTAGCGGATTGGACACAGGACGGCGGACAGGGAATAGACGATTTAACGGTGTTTATTACCTCTGAGGGAGAGGTTTTGGTATATTCCGGCTCCGATATCGAGAGCGCCGACGATTGGAAACTGCGCGGCTCGTATAAAATCAGCAAACCTATCGGATATGAGTGTTGTTTGCAATATCAGGGCGATGTCGTGATTATTACCGAAGACGGCTATATTCCGCTCTCAAAGGCGTTGCCGCTTGACCAATCAAACACGGCACAAGCGGCTTTCAGCGATTGTATTCGCGGCTTGGTTATCGAGCGCACGCAAAAATACGGCAATCGCGACGGTTGGCAAGGCATTATTTACAGCCGCGGCGGATACGGCTTGTTTAATGTTCCGGTAGCCAATTCGTTTGAGCAGCATGTCATCAACGTAAATACCGGTGCTTGGTGTCGTTTTACCGGCATTCGTTCGTATTGTTGGTGCAATTTTGAGCGGCGCTTGTATTTCGGCTCGGATAATGCGGTTTATCTGTTTGATGAGGGGCACAGCGATAACGGAGCTCCGATTTGCGGGGTGGTGGAACAAGCATACAGCAATTTGGGAACCGAGCGCCTGAAAAAGGTGCAAATGCTTAATCCGCGCACCAAGTCGTCGATACCGTACAGTTTGGCTATTTGGACCAATATGGATATGGAGGAACAAGACATTGATTATGCGGAAAATATCGGCTCGTCCGGTTTGCATAAGTGGAATGAAATGAAATGGTCATCCGTAGCCAATGCCAGCGGTGCCAAATGGTCAAATTCCGGTCGTACCGTTATCCGCAGCCAATGGATAGCCAATTCGGCCACCGGATATAAGGCCGGTATTGTGTTCAAAACAAAAACCCGCGGTAATCATATTGAATGGTACGAAACCGGAGTATGCTACGAAACGGGAGAGGGCATATTATGAGTTATCGTATCATACAAGACAGGGACGGCACGATAACCCGCTGGGTGTGTCAAGGTTTGGGTTATAAAACCGATTGGCTCGACGATTATCTGACTTTCGGCTTTGAATATGAGGGAAGGTTGGTCGGCGGGTTGATTTTTCATGATTGGCGATGCGGTCATGATATTTGGTGGACGGTTTATACGGTTGACCCGCATTGGTGCAACCGCAGTATGTTGCGACAGATGTTTGCGTTGGCATTTAACACTTTGCGTTGCCGGCGTATTAATCTGCTGGTCAGCAAACGCAATCGGCGCAGTTTGAATTTTGTACGACGTTTGGGTTTTAAACCCGAAGGTTTGTTGCGCGAATATCGTGAAAACGGCGATGATTGTTATTTTATGGGGATGCTCGCCAAAGAGTGTCCGTGGCTTAATAAGAAAGGGGAAAAAAATGAGTAAATCAATCGGAAAAATATTCGGAACAAGTTCAACCGGAACTTACGGATATGAAAATAACTATATGAATTATTTGAATAATTATAATACATCAAACTACGATAATACGCTGAACAATATGACAAACGCAGCGTTGAATATGAGCCAAAATTTGAGCTCAATGCCGGCGTACCAGTTTGCTGTAAATGCGTCGGATGAAGCGCGCCAACAGGCGGAAAATGCGACTTTTCAATCGTATGTCGATAGGTTGGCACCGCAATATCAACAGCAGATAAACGATTTGCAGACAAGGTTAATCAATCAGGGAGTGCCGGTCGGCAGCGAGGCCTATCAGCGAGCAATGGGGGATTTGCAAGGGGCGCAGAATGCGGCACTCAATCAGGCGGCATATCAGAGTGTGTTGAATGGTCAGAACGCCTATTCGCAATCGCTTAATGACAGCATCAATGCGGCGCAATTCGGCAACACGGCACAGCAAAATTATATTCAGCAAATACAATCGTTGTTGGACGGTTCGGTTTCGGGCTACGACAATATGGCGAATTTGTATAATATTCAGAAAGGGGTTGAGGCACGGCAAACCGCGGCCAAGCAATCCGGCTGGAATAATTTGTTTAAAACTTGGGAACTTGCAAACAATTCTGCCAATACAGCTTTTCCTTATATGGAATTTTTCTTGAAATAACTTGTATTAACAACCGAAAACCGTGCGTATAAAAGCGTGCGGTTTTCGCATTTTAGAAAGAAAGGTAATGAAAATGGACGATATAAATCGCGAAAGAATATTCGGGAAACGTACGGTGCACCGGATAAATCCGCAAACGGGGCAAGATGAATATTATTATTTGGACCCGCGCGGGGCTAGAACCTTTGCCGAGATGAAGGAAATCCCCGTGCCGAGTGAGAATTCGCCGAACCCGTTTGCCAATGAGATACAAAATTATTTATACGAACATGATGATTATAACTACAAACAGCTCTACGGCAATACTCCGCCACCGACGCAGACATCGCCGGCGGTGCAACAGCCGGAGAATAATACCGCAAATGCCACACTCGGCCAGCCGAGCAGTTATTTTCAGAATAACAACACAAGCGATTGGAACAATACCGGCGGTTTTGGTAGCGGAGTGAGTAATAGCGGGTTTAGCACAAATATAAATATGGTGACTAATGCAAACTTTGGCGCAAATCAGAGCTTTGCAACAACACCAAATTCTATTGCAACATCAACGGCACAGAATCAAACCCCGACGTCGTGGAGTTATAACGAACCGTCAACCACACCCACACCTTGGAGCACAACGACAGCCACGCCAACGCCATGGGACAACGGTGCAACTTATCCGCAACAAATGACCACCCCGACGCCGTGGAGCAATCCGGCGGAACAAATCAGTTCAGTGCCGTGGCGGAATAATCAAACCATAACACCATGGGCAGGAGGTTATGATTTAAGCGCGCCGACACAGAGTAATAGTAATTATATCTCTGATGAAGATTTATACGCAAGAATGTGGGAAAATCTTAAAGAACAGGAAGGTGTAAAACCACATCCTTATCTTGATACCAAAGGCTTGATAACTATAGGTGGCGGAGCCAATGTCAACGATTGGAATGTTTTCAAGAATTTAAATGTCACGGTTAATGGGGTTCCGGCTACAGAGGCACAAAAACAGGAAGCATACAATCGTATGCGTCGACTTAGTGATGAGAAAGATGTTAATGGAAATTATGTTAATCGTAATCTAAAAGCTAAGGCATTTGAAAACAAAACAAATATCCGTATATCTGACGCTGAAGCACGCGGTTTAGCCCAAAATCATATGAATAATGATTTAGCGCATTTGCGCGAAGAATTTTCTGATTTTGATAATTTTCCATTACCATTAAAAGAAGTGTTGCTGGATATTCAGTATAATACTGGAAACTTAAACCAACAAAATTGGCCAAATTTATACCGTGCAATCAGAAACCGCGACGTTAGTGGCATTGTATCAAACGTGCATCGCAGAGACGTGGCTCAAAGACGTAATAATTGGACCAGAGATACGGCGCGTTCAATCAGATTCTGACGGAGTATAATTTGGAGGAGTAACACAGTAGCTGGAAATAGATGGATATTCTTCATTTAATGACCTATCTGATTCTTCTATACGTAAGCAATCAGACATAAATAAATCTTTAAGTGTAAATGATATTAATGCTTTTTTACCTTTTCCCTCCGGATTATGCCAGAAGATATCGCATAACAGGGTAATGTGATCTTGCTGATTTTCAACAAGTTCACATTCCCCAGTCATGGCAACTTTATTTTTATCCAAAGGTGTCATACTTTTAATAGATGTTGGCGTTAGATATGTCCATGTTGATGTCCGACTTAAAGGTTCTAACGGTTGATAAAAAATCGGATTAACAAACTCTTGTTTATTTACATTATCATCTGTCCAAGCATTCGCGCTTAAACTCAAAAACAGTCCCAAAATAAAAGCGAAATTTTTCATTTTTATACTCCATAAAATTGTGATTATAATAAAGTATATATCAGAAAAGTCAACAAAGGATTATCCTTAATCGGCACTAACTTTTGGGGAGGCTCGCCGGAGAATAACTACGGCTTTGGCACTTCAAACATTAAGCAAAACATTGAAAACGTAAGAAATCAGCTCAATAATAACGCAAATAACGGGCAAATCACTACAAATTCCGACTATACGGTCAACACCGAAAGTTTAGTCGGCAAACCAAGCAGTTATTTTCAGAGTAATAACAATACATCTGGTTGGAGTAGCAATATCAGTAGCTTTAGTGGTAACACAAACAACGCATTTAGCTCAAATATAAATTTCGGAGCAAATCCGAGCTACAGCACAACACCGGATCCGCAAAATCAAACTTCTACACCATGGAATAATGATATTCAGGTTAATTCCTATATATTATCGGATAATCAAAGACAATTAGCTAATAGCCAGGCATTAAAATATGCTAATCTTATAAAGCAAAAAGCATATAAGAATATAGATAATGAAATTATCAAGGCTGATAATTCGTTAACTTCTAATCAAAAAATGATTAGATTATTTTGGAATAATCTACAGACTCTTAATCCGGCATATCGTATAGGAGAAACTTTCGGAACCTTAGAGTCTGCCAGACAAGAAATGAATAGTGTCAATAAAGACGGATATGATAATTATGCTCATCGTTATGGTATGTATACAAATGCACAAGATGGTATAGATAAAGCAGTATATTCTTTGGCAGCCGGTGGATTAAAAGAGCTTAAAGATGTATATGATAAAATTATCACTAATAAGCAATTTTGGAATGAATCAAATAAAATTAAAAAGATTAATGCTACTTTGTCAGATAGCTGGAAGGATATCCAAAATAATTTTGAAGCAGTGAACGCAGGGTTGCAAAATCCAAATATTGATGGTAGATTATGGTTAAAAGATTTTGACTATAAAAATAATAAATTGAGAAAATGATGCAATATAAGTCGTTAAAGGAACGGAGTGGCTTATCAAAATTTATAATTAAATGTTCCAAAATAATTTTAATCATGATATTGGCTTTTTTGTTGATAGGTGTTTTCTATTTAAGTTGGCAAGAACAACAGGATATAAAAAAGTGTATGCAACAAGGGAATACATTTGATTATTGCTATGACCTGCATAATTGGTAAGGTTAAAATAAAATCAGCTTGAACTTGATATTAACACCGGAAAACCGTGCGTATAAAAGCGTGCGGTTTTCGCATTTTATATTGGAGAAAAAATGATAAATTTTAAAGATGACGATGAGCGGCAAGGCGAAACCGTGCGGCAAACTATAGAATGTGTGGCGCGAGAGTTGGGAGTGTTCGGAGCAACTCCGACCAACAATATTACTCACTCGTCGCAACCGCCGATGCAGCAACCAACAGCATTTAGCAGTTCGCCGAATTATTCTGCTACGGCGACGAACAATTGGCAGATTCAGCCGACAACAGCGGCACCGCAAAACAGCAACACATTCGATAGCACTCCGCAACCGAACCAACCGACCGGATTAGCACCATCTCCGATACAACAGCCGAGCCAAACTCCGTCGGTAACGACAAATCACCCCGGACAACCGTCGCCCGCCATGCAGGCGATTTATCGCTATCTTAACAACATCTATGGATATCAGAACCCGCAGATTCCACCGGCACAGATGCAGACACCACCAGCGGTGCAACAACCGGAGACACAGGCTCAATCAGCCGAACAAGTGCCTGCTTGGCAACAACCGATTTACGTCTCAGAAAATATGTATGCATGGCAAAAACAAAAACAGCTGACACCGGTTATATATCATAATCAACAAAACACTTCTTCACCGGGGCAAATTGATTATGCTAAATGGGGAGAAAATATTATAAACAATCAAACAGTTCCTTCAGGCAAAATGCAGAGCACTAATTATAACAACGAATACAATATTCGTGATGATAAAAATTATGCGTGGGCAGTGCCGGAGCCGTATGATCGCGGGGGAAACATAAGGTCCGTATATAATAATTTCTTAAAAATAAATCAGGAGCATCCTATAGCTAATCCTATTTCAACCGGAAATAACATAACAGATGCCGTTGTAATGAAATTTATTGCGCAATATATGCCTTATGCAGCTTTAGCATTAAACGCATATAAGTACGGATATATGGGAGCAGGCTATTACGATAATTTAACAAGGGCTTATCACGAAAGTTATCGTAATAAACGGGTATTCAGTGATGAAGAACTTTTATCGTTGCAAAATAAATAGTTTTCAATTATGATTAGGTGAGAGGAGACGGAATGATGAATAACATAGTTAATGAATTGCTCTTTGTCGGTGCGTTAATGTTGGCCGCATTTGAAGTCTTATCAGGTATCGATTCATATTGTTATCATCATTCCGTTTTTTGTAATGTTATTCCTTTTATGGTGTTTTCCGTTGTAATTTTTTTGTTATATTTGTTTGCTGTGATAATTTTCGGAGTTAAGCTTCTAAACAGATTTTTTACTGATTATCCGGATGTCGCTTATTATGTTAAATCTGTCGGATGGATATTTTACGCTTACATAATTTGCGGAATTGTTTATTTTATATCTCTAAATGAAAATACCCGATATTTAGGCGAAAAGTTATGGAATGATTATCCTATAAGCTGGATTTGCATCGGTATTTCTTTGGTAATTGCGTGGGTCAGAAAAAATCCTCGGTTTTTGGTAGATTAACTTGCACCATCGTCGGCACAACCGACGGAGCAAACTCCGGCAGAAGGGACAAATCAAACCGGACAGCCGCCGCCGGCC
>Ga0247610_10007234_pt1 | contig 11431 bp, 9 predicted proteins | sample 174DNAGHGhighgp2_FD_193483 | JGI IMG/M metagenome (GOLD analysis project Ga0247610, IMG submission 193483) | Sheep rumen microbial communities from Palmerston North, Manawatu-Wanganui, New Zealand - 1742 DNA GHGhigh gp2 | ecosystem: Host-associated > Mammals > Digestive system > Stomach > Rumen ...
GAAGGCGAGGCTCGTCTTGCTCGGCGGAGACGTTATCTATGTCCGCGAGGGCGACACGTTGCACACGCTTGGCGATTCCATAGACCTGCTGAGCTACTACATGCACACTGACTCCAAGGAGGCCAGGAAGGCAATGGACCTCCTGGAGACCAACTTCCAGGGGTACTTCCCTGTCTCCGACGGGCTGGTGTGGCGCGACGTCATGCGCATCGACTACCCTGATGGCAGGCAATGCTTCGTGGACCTGCGCACCCTCGATGACGCGGAGCGCGACGCATGGCAGTCCAGGGAGAGCTACCCGGAGTATGGTGTCAGCAGGATAGTCCCGGAGAACTATGCGCCCATCAGGAAGTTCTTCCACACCCTCAACGCCGCCGTCGGCGAGGACTGGTTCTTCGAGAAGACCATGATGTATCACTTCAACCAGCCTTATAGGGAGAAGAGCCATGTCCTGGTCGGCGGTGGTGGCAACGGCAAGTCCATGTTCATGGGCCTCGTCAAGCGTCTGTATGGTGACTTTGCCATCACGGATGCGCCCCAGCCAAACTTCACGGGACACGCTGCAGCCGTCGTCGCATACAACTTCATCGGCAAGCGCATCGTCACCTTCAACGACGTCGGCGATCCAAGCGCCAAGTTCCTGGAGTGGATGAAGCGAATGATCACCGGCAATCTCGAGGTCAAGACTCCGAACGGCGCATGGCTCTCCGTGCCGTGCAACGCCAACTTCCTGATGGAGACGAACCACGCCCCGCAGATCCTTAGCCTAGAGGCGCATCGCAGGCGCTTCGTGATACGCGAGTTCGACCCTGACTTCCGCCTGAAGGACTGGGTGAGCGACCCCGAGCTTGACAGGCTTGGCGACCGCGGCAACATCACGGCAGGCGATCTTGTGAACTACATGCTTACCATAAGGGACAAGGTGGGCGACTGGCGCTCCTTCGGCGCCGAGCCTGAGAACCTTGACTGGTGCGAGGAGGAGGTTGCGGAATGAAGCCAGACGACAGACCGAGCGACGGCATGAGGCTTGACGAGCTGCAAGACGAGTTCGACTGGATGTTCGAGTTCCAGAGCAGGATGGCAGAGCGAATCCGTGGGGATGCGGACGTTCATAGCCTCGCGGATTACGTAGGGAAGCTCGAAGTCGAGAACGCAAAGCTGCGGGAGCTGGTGGAAATCCTCTGCTTTTGCATGCAGATTCATAAGCAATGCGATGACTGCAAGCTCAACGGAGCAAAAGGAGAGCTTGTTCATGACCCACTCTGTGCGTGCGACGGGCTGCATGAGATTCTGCGCGAGCTGGGAATCGAGGTGGACGGGTGAGCGAGGATAAGGATGCTCTCATTTACCTAGCGGATATGAGGATTGACCAGCTCGAAGCCGAGAACGCTAAGCTGCGTAAGTTCGCCGCGCATATGGCAAACGCGCTGGGCATCGACAGGGAGTGGTGCGACACAAGCTGGTGTGACACTGATTGCATGGTTGAGTTCGGATGCCAGCCAGCGTACTGCGGTGGTGAGACTCGCTGCCCCGCATGGGCAAAGTTGCGCGACCTTGGAATGGAGGTGGACGGGTGAGCAAGATACAGCGAAACCTAGACGGCGTGTACTTCCGCGTCGAGCGTGACGGCAAGTGGGATAACGTCTGCTTCAGCGACATGACCAAGGAGGAGCGCGACAAGATAGCCACAATGAGAGCCAAGCACTCTACGCTTGAGGAGCAGGCGCAGTGGTGGCGCTCGATGGCCGAGATTATGGCAGACCAGCTTTATGACATGGGCGAGCAGTTTGGGATAGTTGGTGAGTAGATTGACCGAGACAGAGATCGCAAGGCGTTCCGATTCGCTTTACTATGACAATTCGATGGCCGCACACCGTAGGAACCTATGCGACATGATCGCGCAAAGGGAGGCTGAGATAGAGGATCTGAAGGATGAGATCTATGGCCTCCAGTGCACAATTGGGTACCTTGAGCGAGGTGAGAAGAAAAATGACATTCAGTGAGCAGTTCGCCAAGAACATACAAAAAGCCAGGCATGCCAAGGGATTGAAGCAGATCGCACTCGCGCGGATGATCGGCGTAACGCATAACTGCATAAGCCTCTATGAGACTGCCAGGCGCACGCCAAGCCTGAGAACGGCAGTGCTTATATCACGTGTTCTTGATGTTCCGCTTGGTGACTTGGTGCCATGTGACTTGGTATCATGTGACATGTTAGTTGATCCAAGTCAGACCAACATCTTCGATTACATTGAGGAGGACAAGGATGAATGGAAGTAGCAACCTATGCTTCGCCTTGGAGGACGGGGCGTTCCTGCCGAAGCGTGCGCACAACCTCGATGCTGGGCTTGATCTCATGACGCCGATCGACTTCGACGTCCCGGCACACGGGTTCAGGTTCGTGGACACTGGCGTGCACGTCGAGCTTCCAGACGGCACCGACGGCCACATCCGCTCCAAGAGCGGACTCAACAGGTACTATGGCCTGACCGTCGACGGTACGGTGGACGAGGGTTACAGCGGCACCATAGGCGTTACGATCCATAACCACTCAGACCAGAAGGTCTACTTCACACGCGGAGAGAAGATCGCCCAGCTCGTGATCGAGCCGATCCTCAGGCCCACCGTCGTGCTGAGGGACAGGGTGCAGAGCGGACCCCGTGGCGAAGGCGGGTATGGGAGCACGGGGGCATAGCATGACGCCGGAGGAGCTAGACACGATGGATAGCATGTGGGGACAGGGGGCACCGCTCAAGGAGATCTCGCTCAAGCTTGGGTACTGCGTTAGCACCATCCAGCACAACATGGCGATGGACAGGGAGAGATTCCCGTTAAGATACAACAAGGTAAGCAACAGGCAGATGGACATATGGGTCGAACGCATACGGCTCGGCCAGGCAACGGTGGCAGAGGCAGCGAGGGCCATGGTCGTGAACAAGGAGACCGTTAGGAAGAGGCTGAGGTCACACGATGGCTAAGCCAGATTGGCTCAAGGAGCGCGAGGATGCCATACGCATCCGGTTCAAGAGGTGCGTGACGTGTGATGCAGGTGGTGACCAATGCGGTCACACCAACCCGCTCCCCAAGGTCGGAAGGCTCCCGATGTACCGATGTCGAAGGCATCCGACCGTGGTGTTCTACAGGGACACGCTTGCATGCGAGGACTGGCACGCAAGATGATGGGCATCCCTCTCGATGATATAATCCCACCTAGGACATATCATCGAGAGGGATTTTCATGGCTCTTATCGTTGACGCGGCAGGCAAGGTGACCGCGAACCCAAAGACAGGAAAGATCAACAGGTCCTCGTCGTCATCGTCTGGCGGCGGGGCCAAGGCATCAGCAGGCAGGTCCGGTTCCTCCAAAGGGTCAGGCAACGTCGACTACGAGGACGAGGGCAACGAGCTTGCTGGCGTCACAGGCAGCACAAGGTCATCAAGGAGGTCCACGCCTTCCGGCAACAGGCTCAGCTACCAGGTTGGTGCACCAAGCGCCAGCGTCGTGTCAGCGCCATCGTCGCCCATGCGCGAGCATGAGGTCGGCAGGGATAAGCCGACGTCCTACTGGGACGACGTCCAGAACGACAGCCTCGACATAGCCAAGAAGATAGACGAGCGCATGAGGGCTTCCGAGGAGGCAGACGAGGGGTCCGTGCCCGACACCATGATGCCTTCCTTCATGAGGACCGGGAGCGCCTATGGCAACATCGGCGCCTCCGCACCGGAGGGCATGGCATCGTCGTCAGGTGGCACCGTGCAGCCGGTGACGATCGACGGCCTCCTGTCCGGCGTGTACGAGAGCACGCTCAGGCCGATGGGCATCGACATGGACAGGGAGAGCGAGTCTGGGCAATGGGAGCGCGAGCAGGCCGAGAGGGAAGGCCGTGACGTCAGGACGCAGAACTACTGGGGTGAAGACTATCGTGCTGATGGTGGTGGTGTCCTTAGCTCCATCGATAGCCAGCTGGACATGATTGGCAACACTCAGAGCAATGATGCATACCTACGTGCTGCCATAGATGACGGGGCTGATCCGGACGAGATGTATGACATCATGCATCGTAACCAGCTTGCAGCACTTAGCCTTCCATGGGGCCTTGGGTCCGATCAAAGGAATAGCGTCGACCAGGGCGGCCTTCTTGCCGGAAGCGCGGTGATCGATGACGGAACCTATGACTATGACCATATGACAGCCGACAACATGACGGGAACACAGTATCTCAAGTATGCGCAGATGGGCATGGGAGGCAGACCTGTCAACGAGATAGATCCGCTGCAAGTCTATAGCAAGCGTAGGGAGCTTGTGAACTATGGGTTTGTTCCGTTTACACCTGACGAAACCTCGTATGCCAACATGGTGCTTGACAATGCTGCAGACTTTCCGGCCAGGCTTGGCGCAGAGATAGGAAGCCTGCGCACGAAGATTCCAGGTCTTGACAAGCCGTATAAGATCCATGTTGGTGACAAGGAGGTCGATGGTCCGGAGTTCGACAAGCTTGGCGGTGCGTACATACATCAGACCGAATGGAAGAACCAGTTCGATCCATCCGTGCTGGAGTTCCCGATACCGGACAAAGACGGAAACATGACATACCATTACGGTTACCTAGACTCGGTTATCGACTATGGTGATGGGTTCTATGAGCTTGGGTTCACGGATGGAAGCACGGTAGAGGTAGATCAGGACTTCTATGACTCTGTGAGTGATGGCAATGGGAATGTCAGTCTCAATGACTATGAGCCGGTTACCGCAAGCGATGCGCTTGGCAACTTCCCCGAGATAACAGACGAGAACCGATATGACTTGATAACCATTCCAGACCTCGTGATGCCAGATGGAACGACCCTGACATTTGACGAGGCTCAGGACGTCTACTATGACCATGACATAGGTGATGACCCAAACAACAAATATGACAATGACATAACCTATGACATATCCAAGTCGATCATACCGACCCTCGACAATCGTCCCAGCCGTCTGAATGGCGAGATATTCGGAGAGGGTATGAAGCCGAACCTCGACTCTCTTGCGAACAATGTCGTGGATTGGACACTTGGGTCAGTTCCCATCTCAGTCACGTCATTGTTTAGTCCGATCTCGGGCGCACCATTGTTTGACCTCTCCGCCTTCCCATGGCTGTATTCGGCATCGAACGCATCCTCATCGCTTGCTGGTGTAGATCCCGGAACGTATGACATCGCTAATGATTCCTACGGTCTTGGGTTTGGCAACTATGACAGCAATGGAAACCTAAGGTATGGCATAATCGATGCCGATGGCAACATCAACAGGGAGGCGTCTGACGAGGCAAGGTTCTGGAACGCACTTGGAAATGCGTCTGTACCACTGACCGAGCAGATAGTCGGACCTGTCGGAGAGTATGGGCTGCCGGTACGCAAGCTTCTCAATATTGACCTTCCGACGTCCCCGACCTACCGTGACGTCCTTGCCGACCTCGCCATGGGTGCCTTCGAGGAGGGTGTCGAGGAGGACCTTGGTAACATATTCGACGAGCTGACGAACTATGGCCCGCGTGGCATGTTCACAAACCAGGCAGTCGACGATAGTGGCATGCCGATGTATGACGTCACTGGTCACGAGATACGCGACTACTCGACATCGACGAGAGACCGTCTGGCGAACCTGGGCAACGTCGAGGACCTTGCAAACGCATTCACAGGTGGTGCCGCTGTCGACCTTGCAATGCAATCCAATCCGCTTATGCCTGGTAACGTATGGAGCAATCTCGGCAATGTGAGATACAACAACGAGCTGCGCAGGAACCTTGGCATAGACCGATATGTGGACCCACGCGAGACGCGGCGTCAGAAGGTTTCCGAAGACTATCTGTCTCAGTTTAACAATGACATCTAATGGAGGTATAACGCATGGCCAACGTGAACGGAAGGGCTGACGTAACTGCAAGGGTTCGCCCAGACCAGCAGACACGCACCCGTGAGGAATCTCGTGGCAACGCACCAGTCGAGGTGACGACCGAACGTCGGGGCGGCGACGATGTGGTGCGCACCACTCCCACCGAGTCGAGGTCGCGCCAAGACGTCATGTCAGACCTTGACAGGTCCGTCTCGCAGTCCATGTCACAGATTCCTGGTAGGCATATGGCCAGACAGGAGGCCGTGCAGCCACAGGCGCAGGAGACAGTGCGAGAGTCGCAGACGATGCAGGCACGTCAACCGCGTCACTTTACCGAGGCTGCGGTTGCATCGGGAATGTCAGCACCAAGACAGGATACGGCTCAGCCGATGCAGATGGCAAGGCAAGGCATTCCCGTCATAGACGCATCGCAGGTCTCGGGTCTTGCGGAGGAGTCTGCCCGTCCAAGAAGCGAGCGGATGGACGCCATCAACGAAAGCGTGAGCCAGATGACCGATGCCAGGTCGTCGAACGGCATCGTTGACAGGTTCGTCAACCCGGTCCCCAGTATGGCAGCAGAGGCAAACAGGGATGCCATGAGACGCGAGAAGGCCGATGCCGTCGCGTCGGAAGCCATGGAACGGGAATCGGCGAAGTCAGCAGTGCGCGATGCTGGCAACACGCAGACCAACCAGACCACGGGAAGACCCGACACCAACGAGAACAGGCCGTTCGGATGGGACGCCATAAAGAGGGAGCCGAGGCTCCGCCAGCCATCAGGACGCAGGCCACAGTCCGTGTCGAAGGCCAAGAAGAAGCAGGCTGCCAAGGCATTCAACAACGAGGGCGTCGGGTATCATGTGTATGGAAAGCTCAATGGTGACCAAAGGCTGAGACTGAGCGAGGTCGGCGTTGGCATCAGTGAGATATACGCGGCCTCACAGCAGAATCCGACCATGCTCTCAAGGTTGTTCTCTGAGTATTCCGATGAGGTTCCAGATGTCGCAGGGATGTCTGCCAACGAGCTTGCAGACTACGTGAACGGCAATGACATATGGGTGGCCACGTTCAAGCCACCTGACAACCGGAGCCAGGATGCGCAGAGTCGCGTCATTCGAGTGCTTGATGACCATTCCCGTGGAATCTACCTGCATCCGATCATGGCTGCGATGTATACCGCTGACATGGATGGAGACGACATTGCCGTCTCGTTCGATCCCAGCGTGGAGTCAAAGCTCATGAACCCCATGGAGCAGCTTGTCGACGTGTTCGGAGACCAGACGCTCAACGAGGACTTCCTCAACGTCGCACGGATATTCGATGGGAATGGCAAGACGAGGGAGCAGTTCGTCAGGGAGGGCATGCTCTCGTCTGTTTCGCAGGCTACCATGGATCAGCTTGGGTCACTGATAGATGCGATTATAGAGCTTGGCGAGACCGAGGTGAACGGCAAGCCAAGGTCGAAGGCATGGGGTCTCGTGTTCACGGAGGCAAGAAGGGTTGCAGACCAGCTGGCAGGGCGTTCCGCACGTCGTTCTGACGTCATCATGGAACAGATCGTGTCCGACGTATATAGGGGAATGAGGCAGCTCTTTATCGACCGTGCGCTCTCGCCTCTCAATGCGACCATAGTCAATGCGTCGAACCTGCCGGACCCCGTGTCATACTCTGACGTTGCGCTCTATGAGGTTCTTGACGGTCTTGTCGAGGGTGAGGCGCCGAACAACTTCCAGGACCTCAGGGTGAGGATGGTCGGCTACCTTGGTGACGTGCTTGGCAAGAACGCGCCGTTCCGCTTCACTGCCAACATAGGCAAGCTTACCAAGATGGACAGTCGACTCAAGGTCGGCAATGGCGACTTCGTGGTCGATCCCAATAATGACGAGCAGATGAAGTCGCTCTTCGAGACCACCATGGCATATGCCGAGTCCCATCGCATGGCAGTAGGCTTCAAGAGGGCTGGCAGGTCTACGTACTACACCGACGTCCTCAAGGAGCGTGTGATCAAAGAGGTCGGCATGCCTGATGCCTATGAGCATTACGGACAGTTCATAGGGAGGTTCGTTGCCGCATACGAGTCGGCATCGGCAATCATAAACCAGGCAAACCTCAACGTGACCACAAGCATGGCTCTCGACGAGTCATCTCCTGCCGTGTCACCCATCAGGCGTAGCAAGGGCGGAATTACCGTAGGCGACATAGCCGAGCCGTTGCTTTCCGTGTATGGAACGTATTCGGTTGGAAGGATGTTCCCGAAGCTGTCGACCAGCGGAATCATGGGGGACGGTACCGACCCGAAGTGGAAGGGCACGCCTGGACACGTTACTAAGCTGAGGAAGCATGGCGGTGATGTCTCGAAGGCATACGAGCGAGAGTACGAGGACAGCGTCAGCGAGTTCTGGGTCACTGGCAAGTACCTGTCATGGACGCTCAGGAAGTTCGCACATGAGAACAGGCTACTCAGGAAGAGCGGCGACTCTAGGATATCGAGCCTTGCCAACATGGACACGGCAAGGGCGGAGCTTGCCGTGGACACGGCAAGGGCGGAGCTTGCCGTCATGAAGGCGATAGCTGACAAGGGGACCGGTGCCGCCTCCAAGTTCAACGAGGTAACCTATGGCAAGGAGGTGAAGAAGAGAGATGGCAGCAGGTACATAGACTACGAAGGCACCACGGTCTCGATGACAGCTAAGCTCCTTCATAACATAGCCAAGTCGGATGGCACCGATCGGACGCTTTGGGTGAACGATGCAATCTATGCGCTTATCGAGAGCAATCCCGACATGTTCGCGTTCTTCGACATGGACAGTCCCGCTGGCTTCCTCGCATCCGAGTGGGGCCAGGCGTTGCTTGACGCACGCTATGACTACGATCGCATCGGTGGCATAAGACTCGCCATGGTGGCCAAATGGCGCATGGAGCGCATAGACGCACTGCAGGCCGACGTCCCTACTGACACATTCGATCATTGGGCACAGGCGCAGAACAACATCCAGCTTGCAAAGGACGAGCTGTCTGCCGCATCCGAAACGTGGCATGGAATCATACGGGAGCTTGAGATGGAGGACACCCCTGACGAACGCTCCGTGTTCCAGATGATGCGCGAGGATGGCATCCTACGCATGACCAACCACGTCACGGGAGAGGTCTATGACTGGACGGCCGAGGGTGAGCATGACTTCTACTATGCCCGTGACTACTGGCAGCGAATGGGAGACGATGCGACGCTGATGTCAGTCCTCATGAGCAAGGACATGGGCATCAAGGAGAAGCAGAGGATCATCGCCGACGTCGTGCGCTATTGGGAGAGCGATGCTTATCTGAACTCGTATGAGGTCGGCTTCCAGATGGAGATAGGCAATGACAGCTCGTATTCGCTCTACTCACAGGGAAGCCGTGCTGCCCTCAGGTCATACCAGGACTTCAAGCAGGCGTTCAGCCGTTGGGGCAAGACATGCCAGGAGGAGCTTGCCAAGGACGTAGAGAGGGCATCGAAGACGTACCGCAGGCAGCATGGCAGGCTGATGAACACCCTGACAAGGCTCTACCAGCATCCAGAGGAGCTTGTCGAGATAGATGATCACATGTATGCCGACTCCATAATGTCGGTGTTCGACAAGACCTATGCCCAATCCGAGAAGGCAAAGCAGCAGCCATGGACCAACAGGATGTACGAAGCCCTCTCGCAACAGCTTAATGGTGGCCTTATGAACGATGTCGAGCGCACGAACGACCGGCTGTTTGGTACGCAGTCGATGGGGTCGGTCGGCATATCTGATGTCATTCGTGTGCTTGCCGACCCAAACGAGTTCGTAGAGGTTTACGACGAGTATGGTCGCATTGGTGAGCCGACATACCGTGATGACCTCATTCGCAGCATCCTTGGACGCGAGCCGAGCGCCGATGTCGAGTCTGACATCTGGGACCTCATGGAGCAGGAACCACGGCTCGCCTCGGCAATTCGCATCCATGGAATGAACTCCATACCAGACATGAGTGGAAGGGCATATGAGGGTGCGTCGCTTTCCATTAGCGAGACCATCGAGAGGTGCACCACTGGATATGCTGACCCATTCAAGCGCACAAGATACCTGTTGCGAGACCATCCTGGCTATGGCGCCATCATATCGCTTGCCACGCCTGCGTATGGAGCAGTGACGAGGAACGCAAGACAGCGTGTAATGGAGACGGAGGCGTACCTCTCCAACCTGATAGCAAGCGTGGCTGTCACTGAGTACGACTCTGCCTCTGCTGCCGAGTGGATACTCGGGGACATGGGCATCACGCAGGATGTGCTGCGTGATGCCATGAAGTCCGACTATGACAGATACCTGGAACAGCTTGGTGTCGCCGTCGTCGAAGGCTCTGTCGAGGAAACAAACGCCGATGCTGATGCGATCTACCTTCAGGCATGCAGCGATTTGACGAAGTACATCGAGGAGGTCCGTGATGACCTTCCGTCCGGTATTAACCTAGGTGAGCTTCCGCAGAAGCCAGCACATCTTGGTGTTGACATTTCCTCCATGGCATCCTACTGGGACGTCACGCAGGAGCTTGGTGGTGCCAAGACGGCGCGATCGACTGGTGTCGAGGGTGGCGAGACGTATCGCTGGGCAGAATGGTCGTCGCACACAAGGCCGCGTGATGACTATGCAGACATGATGGCGGTGTCAACGGAAGACGCCAGACGCTTCGATGGTGCATGGACCGACCATGGCCAAGTGTCGGTGTCCGAGGATGGTAGTACGATTACCGTTGGTGGCATTCCTCTTGATCAGATTACCGAGGAGATCGTTGTCGAGGTACCGTCAGACTACATGGTACGCGACCGTTCGACCGACTCCCATGGAAACCCGGTGCCAAGCCTTTATATGTACATGGTGAGCAAGAGGTCGAATGGTGCCGAGGCGTTCAACCTCAAGGCAAAGAAGGCTGGTCATGACGAGGCTGACTCGATAACCAAGATGCACGGCAAGTATCGTATGATAACTGACCCTGACACCGGTGAGGTGCGAAGGGCAAGCCTTGCCGACATGAGGACCGAGCTTCAGGATATCCTTGCCGAGACTGGTGACATACGGTATGCACAGCTTCATGTCGCGAACATGATGCTTGACGAGAACATGGAGCTTGGTTACAAGGATCTCACCCTGTCGAACTACATGTGCATTGCGTCCATGATGGTCAGAGTGACGCCTGATGGCACAGTGGTGCTTCGCACGCTGCCGATGCTGTTCGATGCCATCAAGAACCGCATCGGTCCAAGTGGTGACACAATGAGTGACAAGGACCTTACGAAGGCAGTGCAGGCCATCGTTGATGACGTGAGCGAGACCGGCGTCGGAGTCATGGAGCTTGACCCGTCGATGACATTCGATGGCATCAGGCCAAGGTCGAAATCGATGACGCGCGATGGCATACGTCCGCACTCGTCATCGTTCGAGCGCAACTACTCCCTGATTGCGGAAATCGAGCGATCGTCGGCACAGGAGGGCGTCATGCCGATGACGCATGACAAGGCGTCAGGCATATCGATGCAGCTTGTTGGCAAGG
>Ga0247610_10007236_pt1 | contig 11430 bp, 10 predicted proteins | sample 174DNAGHGhighgp2_FD_193483 | JGI IMG/M metagenome (GOLD analysis project Ga0247610, IMG submission 193483) | Sheep rumen microbial communities from Palmerston North, Manawatu-Wanganui, New Zealand - 1742 DNA GHGhigh gp2 | ecosystem: Host-associated > Mammals > Digestive system > Stomach > Rumen...
TATTTCTGTAAAGTGCATATCTTTGCCACCACAAAACAAATATATCCAATTTGCTAAAAACTAATTCTATCTATGGCTTCATTAAAAGAAAAAATTGGCTACGCGCTTGGTGACGCAGCCGCAGGTGGCATCACGTGGAAGGTGATGTCGATAGCATTTCCGCTATTTTTCACCAATGTATTCGGACTCTCGCTCGCCGATGCGGCTGTCCTGATGCTCATTGCAAGGCTGTTTGACGTGGTTACAGACCCGCTGATGGGCAGCCTTGCCGACCGCACGCAGTCGCGCTGGGGCACATACCGCCCGTGGCTGATACTCGGCGCGATACCATTCGGATTGATATTCGCATTGCTGCTCTACACGCCCGACCTCGGCGACACCGGCAAGCGTGTATATGCCTACACGCTCTACCTATTGATGATGGCCACCTACACCGCCGTCAATGTCCCCTACGGCTCGCTCCTTGGCGTGATGACCGACGACGACAACGAGAAAAACCAATTCTCATCCTTCCGCATGGTAGGCGCGTATGCGATGGGATTCATAACATTGCTCTCGTTCCCCTACATCCAGAATTGGATTGGCGGCGACGAATACACAGCCCTCAACACACAGCTCGCCGACCTCAAAAACATCGCCAATCCCTCTGACGCCGAAAAAGGTCAGATTCAGACATTGAGCCAGCAACTCGTGCCGATGCTCCAACACCAATACGCAGTGATTGGCATCCTGTTTGGCGCGCTTGCCGCCGCTATGACACTCGCCTGCGGCTTGCTCACCAAAGAACGTCTCCAGCCCAAACGCGCCGAAAAATTCTCCTTCAAGCAGTTTGCCGACTTGGTGAAAAACAAGCCGTGGGTGTATCTCACGTTGATTGGCGTCTGCACCAACTTCTTCAACGGATTCCGCTACGCCGTGGCGGGCTACATGTTTACATACTGCCTCAATGGCGACGTTACGCTCGGCTCGTTCATTATCAATTACACCGTATTTATGGCGTTTGGCGAAGTAGTCTGCATGATATTTGGCGGCGTGTCGCCCAAATTCACCGAATGGGCTGGCAGCAAGAAAAAGGCGTTTACCCTCGCGGCAATCATCTGCACGGTTACATCAGTACTGTTCTTCTTCATCCCGATGCAGCCCGGCTATATGTGGCTGATGATTACAATAGTAGTGCTCACCTCCATTGGCGTGGGTCTCTACTCGCCGCTCTTGTGGTCGATGTACGCCGACGTTGCCGATTATGCCACCGAAAAGAACGGCACTTCGTCCACCGGTCTCATCTTCTCGTCAGGCACAATGGCTCAGAAGCTCGGCGGCGCAGTGTCAGGTTCGCTGATTGCATTGCTCCTCGGAGTTGCCGGCGCAACGATGATAGAGGACGCAATGGGCAATACCACCATCGACCCAGCGTCTGTAACCGATTCAGTCAAGAATATGATTTGGATGCTCTTCTCCATCTTCCCGGCAATAATGGCGGGATTGATGATTCTGCTATTGAAGCTCTATCCGATTAAGAAGTAAAAGTGTTCGGTCTATAAAATAATCATCCCGTACATCTGCGGTTTGTGTTGGATGTGCGGGATTATTTTTGTTGATACGATTTTGTGCTTTTGGAAATTTGACGATGATTTCAGGTTTCAACTGACGAGAGAAGAGTATTCTGAAATTTTGATGTCAAAAAAAATGACATCAAAGTTGGATGTAAATGATTCATTATCAAATAATAATGAAACAAACTCAATTCTAAGTATCTTCCTTACATATTCACCGAACAAGGAATTTATATGCTTATGACTGTCCTCAAAGGTGATTTGGCGGTACGGCAGAGCAAAGCATTAATAAGAACATTCAAGGAGATGAAGGATTTCATCAGCGAAAACAGAAGTCTTGTCGGAGGACGAGAATTGCTACAACTCTCTCTACAAACTACAAAAAATACCGAAGACATTGCAGTAATCAAACAAAATCCCAATACAAATATCACTTTTACAAAGACTTGTGGCATTTTTCATGACCGCTATATTGTGATTGACTACAAAACGCCAACGGAAAAAATATATCATTGTGGTGCGTCCTCAAAAGATGCCGGTAGCAAGGTTACGTCCATAACTCTGATTGCCGAAATGAACGTCTATCATTAAATAATAGACTCGCTAATGCTAAATCCAGCGTTGGTATTGAATTAAAAGCAAGGCGGACACGTGAAAGCGTCCGCCTTGCTTTTTCAGTTTTCCTCCTTGTCCATTTCCTTCCAAATTTTCTGGTATATCGACCGTCTGAAATTTAGCACGCCACTCATAATTCCAGGCATGGTGTGCATACTGCCGCATTTGGGACATTGCATCGGCATACTCAATGCCGTCGCAAGATATTCGATGTTTGGCGCGACGAAACGTTTGCCGCAGTCGTCGCAGGTGAAGATGGTGTAGCCGAGGTGCATGGTGTGTGTCGTTATTATTTTTAAGTCAATTTGTTTACGTCTTGAAGGAAAAGGTCATAATTAGTTCATTAATTTTTTCAATTCCTCAATATCGGGCAAAGCGTTGCGCAAACGCTCAGGCAGGTCTTTTGACGTGCGGTAGGTGGCAACTCCCATAGGCTTTGACGTGTCAGAAAACGATAGTTCCACAATTTCTTCGTCTTTGGACTTACACAGAATGATGCCAATAGATGGGTTTTCGTCAGGCAAGCGCACATAACGGTCCAGTGCGGCGAGGTAAAAATTCATTTTGCCTGTATATTCGGGCTTAAACTCGCCGCGTTTTAACTCAAAAGCGACAAGACTGCGCAGCCGACGAGAGAAAAACAGCAAATCTATTACAAACTCCTTGCCCGAAACTTCAAGTCGGTATTGGTTGCCTATGAACGAAAAATCCTGACCAAACGCCATTATGAAATTCTTGACATTTAGCACGATAGTTTGTTCTATCTCCCTTTCGTCCACCATCTCGGTATCCTCTATATTGATGAAGTCGAGCATATATTCGTCTTTGAACGACTGCAACGCGCGTTGTTTGAAATCCGCATCTGTAATCGTGCGGGCAAAGTTAGTTTGCTGTATTGTGCCTTGTTTTTTATAAAGATTTTCGTTGAGATGGTATTTGGCTTTGTCATAAGTCCAAAATTCTTTTGCGCTTAGACGAATGTAGAACAAACGCTCTTCCAAGGTCGATGTCTTTCTAATAATTTCTCTATGTATTGAAAAACCGACACTTAAAAAACTTTTATAATCTTCTTCACTCAAATCGGCAGACGTTATCTGCCGATTTAATAATTCGCTTATATTCAAATTGTTATCTAAATCGGCAGCTGATAACTGCCGATTTAAGACGGGACACCACGTCTCGTAAAACGTGCGCATATTTTTGATGTTAGTTTCCGAAAAGCCTGTCAGTCCCGGCAATTCTTGTTGGAGCATTTTTGATATAACGGCGATGGCGTGAGTGTTCCAAGCGTCAACACGGCTATGCACTGACACGTAATTGCCCACCCAATAATACAATGCCAACATTTCTTTGTTGACCAACCTCGCGGCGCGGTATCGGCTTTCCAAGATGGCATGTTTGATGGCTTTCACCGCCGGTAAATAGTTTGCTGATAATTGTTTTTGCTCCATAATCTCTGCTTAATATTGTGGATTTTCTAACACTACAAAAATAGGTTATTTCTGCGAAACTACAAAAAATGTCAAGTAAAGTTTTTGCAATAAAACAGGGCGGACGCTTCAAGCATCCGCCCCGACTGGTCTGTTGTTTTATAATGGTTATTCGCTGATACTCATCTCAGCCGTCGGCTCTTGCATAGACTTTTGTTCTCTTTCTAATTCGTCGGTTTGTTGTTTTGATTCAGACGACTTGTCATTCTTAGTTCTCTTACTTTTCTTACTTTCTTGATTTGAATCAAAATCGTTTTCATCGGTATAATGAAATATTTTCTTAGAACTTGGATTTTCTGTAACTATTAACGACTGACATCTTTTTTCTTCCATTGTAATCATAGTTTGATTTCCTGGATGATTTTTATGATTCCTTCTAACAGAAATAAAACCACGGTAAGCATATTGATATAATTTATCAGAGTTATTTTCATTAGATCCATGATGAGGTACTTGTATTGTGGCTATTGTTTTCCAATGCTCACCATATCGAAGGATTAATCCATCAATATATTTTTCCTCAAAATCTCCCATATACATACAATTCGGATTATCATTATTTTTGAAACAATCAACACCTAAATAATAAAATTTTGAATTTTTGCATCCAGAAAACAATGTCATTGAACTTGGATTTTGTCCATCGCCAAAACAATCGCTGTATATTTTTTTACATTCTTTTATATTATTATCTTTTGTCCCTTTGGGGGTGGCTTTAAATAATTCGGGTATTTTCTGAAATTCAATTACTCCAAATTTATCTTCAAAGCATTGCTTTACACTTTTCCCATTAATCGTTGGTGCAGGTGGATTATATGGTATATAAAACCATTTATCATGAAAGTGAATCACTGAATTAAAAGGAAGAATATTATTCGGGAGTGAAATATTCTTGATATCATAATAATTGTTATTGAATGTTATGAAGTTTTTGGGTGTTGACTCAACCCAAATAACTTGTGCATTACCATTATCCAATATTCCAAACAGTATTTTGATTAAAAACCTATACGTTAGAATGTTGGTTTTTGTATTGTACTTTATCTTTGAAACGGCAATATAATACAAAAGTATCATATATTTCGCTTCTTCTGACATTTGGGGTAAAAACAAATACTTCACCTTGTAATTATTCAATAAGTACTCCAACCCATTGATATGATCATCGTGGAAATGCGAAATAAATACGGCATCTATGTTTGAACTTACATTGTTTTTTTCGGATCCAAATAATTCTGCATAAATGCTTTACTATTACCACCGCAGTCATAGACCACGTTGATTTCATCGTCGCCATCCTTCAAGGTTTCGGTATAGAAACCGCCTTGTCCGATTGGGTGAATTGTTCTTGTTAGTTCCATCGTTTCTTGTTTATAGATTGTTTTCTTTTAAAAAATGAATGGCATCCTCAAGTCCCTGGTTTGCTGCTTTTTTTATCAAGTCAACGGCGTATGCCCGATTTGCTTGAACGCCATTACCATTGAAATAGCATTGACCTAATGCGAACTGAGCCTCTGCATATTCTTGTGCCGCTGCCCATCCGTACCATTGAATTGCCTGATGGATATTTCCTTTGACATTTTCGTAATAGTCACCAAGATAATATTGTGCGATTGAGAGTTTTTGCTCTGCTGCCATTGTAAGCCATTTAAATGCTTCGGCTTCATCTTCATGCGTTCCTATTCCCTGATAAAAATAAAAATAAAGCATTAACTGTCCAAATGCATTTCCTTGACCTGCTGATTTATAAAACCATTTGAAGGCAATGTTTTCGTCTTGTTGAACTACGCAACCCTCATTATAACAAAGACCCAAAAGACATTGTCCCTCAGCATTGCCTTGTGTTGCCGCTTTTGTTATCCATTTTACAGATTCATAATCACTTTGCGGTACATCATTACCTTTATCATACCTGAGGGCAAGTTCGACTTGTGCTTCCGCATCACCATATTCTGCGGCCTTCCTTATTGTGTTGATGTCTTTGCCTTTATATTTCGTTTCAAGAAATAGGTAAAAATCATCACCCTCAAATGAATTTTCTGCATTTTTTATGCCGAAACTATGGCTGTAAACACATTGTCCCTCGTAATAGAACTCATACCTATAGATTCCCTCTCCCCAATGTCCTGGCGTTGAAGCCCCCAACTACTGAGATAATACTGATTGTATTGCTTGGACATTTGGATTGCATCCTTCCAAGAATATCCATCAGGAGAACCATCTCCGGTGGTCAGTTGATCATCTGTGAACAATTTCCAATAGATGTCATGACATCCTTCTTCTAAAACCGTTATGTCCAAGATGGGCTGTAGATATTGTGTTGCAGAAGAATCCATAGTAGGCAGTTTGTTACCATTAGAATCGACATTCTCCACCTTCACGCCTTTGATTATAAAGGGGACACCTCTCTCTATTCTGAAACTATGGCTGTAAACACACTGACCCTCATAGTAGAGTTCATATCGGTACTCTCCTTCACCCCAAAATCCTGGCGTTGATGCCCCCCAACCACTGAGAGCGTACTGTTCGTTTTGCTTTGACAGTTGAAGCGAATTCATAAACGTATATCCACCAGGAGATGTCGTTCCGGTTTGCAACTGTTCATTTGCGAACAACTTCGAATAGATGTCGTAGCAACCCTCTATGTAAACAGTGATGTCCACAATAGGTTGTAGATATTGCGTTTCAAATGAATCCATAGATGGAAGCCTGTTACAATCTTTATCAATGTTAATCACAGTGGCACCTGTGATTTTGAATGGTTCCGATTGGTGAATGACCCTGTCCGCCTCGGCTTGATTCCATGTTATTGGCATGATTGTTAGATGTTTTTGAGTTGTTCTACTTCGGTTACTTGTTGCTTTATCATGGAAACTTTATCTGTCAATTCGGCGATTTTGGATTCGGTTTCCTTGACTTTCTTTGCTTTGTCGGCTTTTGAGTTGAGGCATTCCTCCAATTGCTGTTGGATTGGTTCGAGAGTGTCCTTCATGATTACCTTTTTCACGTTTTCGATGATACCTGACTTGTTGGCTTTGATATTGTTCAAGATTGGCTGAGGATTGAAACGACATTTCAGGTCGTTGACCTTTGACCTCAATTCAGCAGCAATTCGATTATGATTCAATCCTCTGAAAATGGCTATGCCTCCACCTAAGATTCCAAGGCCTATGCCGCCAAACAAGATTCCAACTGCTGCATGGGCGATGCCTTTGCCGATGCCACTGCTCTCTTCTTCTGAAAAATCGTCATCGTTGGAGAGCATGTTTTTTTTCTCTATTTCGAGTGTAACATTCTTTCTGATAGATTTGAAAAGTGATTTGGAATCGTAATCCTCAACGTAATCCTCAAAAACATCAGAGGCCTCATCAAGGAATTCGTCAATGGCGTTGAGAATCTGTTTCCGTGCTTTGTCATTTAACTCATCCAAAGCGGATGGCAAGTTTTTTTCCATAAGTAATTTTTCCATGCTCGCCAATGGTTTGGTTACAACTTCGGTCTTCTGAAATGTACCCCACTCTTCGATTACATTGTTCATCTCGGTACATGCCTCGTTAACAATATTTTCGAGGTTTTTTTTCCCTTTGCGACATATTTCGTTGAACTGCTCCTCAATGTCGTCGGCAAGTCCGTCGATTTTCTTGTTCATTCTACGCACACCTTTGTTAAGATCATTGCTCTTTTCTTCGAGTTCTTTGTCTGGCGTTTTAAGAATATTCAAGTTGGCTTTCTCTGTTTCCTGTTGATTTTTTGCAGTGTTGAGAATTTTATTTCCTGCTGCTACAATGTGGTTTATTGGTGTTGCAATGAGAATTTCCTCTTTGTTTTTTTCTATCATCTGACGGATAGCATTGATGAGTGTATCAATGTGGCTCTTGTCGCGCATCTCTTGCTGCGAAGATATTTCAAATATGCTACAAGAACGCTTCCATGCTTTGGTGTAGTTTTCGTTACCCGAAATCTTTGTCATAGGCATTTCAGACAATAACGCCATATTTGCAGAAATCGGAATAGGAGTCGTGGATTCGAGAATTGTTTTTAGTGATTCGTCTCCAAGTTTCTTTCGTGATTTTTCGATTTCTTCGCATACATATTCCACAATATGTTCCTCTGTCTCACCGTCCTGGTATGGTAGATCGTACTTATTGACAGCAATAAGCACCTTGCCTATACCACAGTCGCGCACGTTCTTGAACAGTATGTCGCGGTCGGTGGAGTCAAACGGGCGACCTGCATATAGCATAAGCAACACTACATCGGCTTTTTTCAGGAACTCTTTGGTACGTTCTTCACGGGAGACAATTGGATCGTTGAATCCCGGAGTGTCCACAATCTCAACACCTTTGAGATATTCCTTTGGGTAGAATATTTTCACCGATTTGGTAATCGAAACGTATTTGCCATCTGCACCTACGTATTCGATAAGATTGTCGAAACTGTCTTCTTGCGTCTTGTTGAGGTACGATTCGAGATTGCTGAGTTTTTTTGACTTCTGTACCAATTCTTGTGCAGCCTGAATTTTGGCTCGAGTGTCATCATCAGATGCGTCATCAATAGAATTGGCAGCGGTCATTTTCTGTTCTTCCCACTCGTCGCGAGTATAGAACTCAGCAACCACTTTCTTTTGTTCGCCGTATGTTATCACCGACAGCGCGGCGGTCATGGGTGTTATTGCAGACGGCAAGATGTCGTCCTCGAACACAAATGCGTTCAGGAATGTAGATTTGCCACATTTCATCTGACCTATCACGCCGATGCAGAGTGTGTCGGTGTCAATTTTTTTGACAAGGTCGTTGTATTCTTCGTCCGTCATCCATTGGAATTGCTTGGCTTTTTCTGCCAACTGTCTTAGACGAATTTTCTTCTCATTGAACTCTGCGAATATATTATTCTGTGCCATTTTTATTTTTTATGATTTAATCTATCAATCAACGAGTTAAGTTTCTTGATGATGTTTTCAAAATCCTTACACTCGTGAACTATGTCCTGTTGATTGCTATATGTTTCCGTATCTGTTTTTACTGCCTCTTTGTACGAATCAAAATTGCGAGCCATATAATTCAATGTCGATTCCCCGTTTTCAGGATCAAGCATATCAAGCAATTTTGGCTTGAAAATATTATCGTACTGATACTCTGTCATTTCATAACTATCGCTACGAAATACATGAGTATCGAAACAACTGCTAACAAAATTAAGCAGTTCTCCTGCCTGTTTGATTAGCAAATTGCCGTTGTTGTAAAAAGCATCTTCACATTCTTTTACTTCTTTTTTCGCATTTTTATACTCGTCCTTTGCCTGATTTTTGGCATCGTTAAATTGCGAAAGAATGCTCTTGCACGTGGATTGAACAGTAGGAAGATACCTTTCCGAACTTTTGTCATATCCTATTGATTTGATTGTGGACATTAGTTCATTAAGTTTTGCTTCCTTGTGGAATTGGATAATCTTCCTTATTGTCATTCTTTTGTCTTTGAATGTCTTTTCTATTAGGCTCTGTACAGAGTTTGCTTGCGACTGCGACACAGTGTCCACCTTATTGATGATTACATAGAGCGGCTTTTTGAGATGCTTAGCAATCAAGTCAAGAGAGGATCTGTTAATGGTGCCGTCGTCAACACCAACGACCCAAAATAGTGCATCACATTCGTTGATGACGCTTAGCGTATTGTCGGTGTCAGTATTGTCATGGGAAAAACCTGGAGTATCAAGGATGCTCAATCCTTCCAAATTCTCATTTTTGTACTGCATTACAAAATATTTTATCAATGACGACACCCCTTTTACTTGGTCGAGTATTTTGTGACTTACATCCGTGAATGTTTTGTCGCTTATCGTCTTCAATTCATTGGAGGGCGTATAGAAAGAGAAACTATTGGTAACACCTTTGGAAATGTAAGTCGGAATAGCAGTTGATGCTTTGAAACTTACAGGTAGTTTAGGCGCATTTGGATTGTCCATTGTAAGAATCCTGTTGACAATAGACGTTTTGCCTGCTGAAAATTCGCCAACAAATGCAATTTTGACTTTGCCTTTAACCCAATTTTTTGCGGTAACTTCGGCCCACTGGTCTTGTGCTGCCCCAAAAATCTCCTCTGCCTGGGGTGATTCAAGGAAACCTTTTACGTGTTCTTTTAGCCACGATTTTAAATCAATGTTGATGAAATCCCTCAAGTCGTCTATTTTGTCAAGCGTTGCAGCAAAGTCGGTTGACTTGTCAGGTTGAGCGGACATTAGTTCCTGGACAAATGCTAATGATTTGCCATTGAGTTCTATTGTTGTGTTGGCATCTTTGAGTTGCTTTTGGGCATAGGACAGGTCTGAGGTAGCCTTATTTAATTCGCTTTGCATATTGTCCAGTGCTTCATTCTTTTCTGCCTCAACCTTTCTGATTTTCTTTTTCATGCTGGCAACATCATCCTCTGCATCTTCGAGTTTGTCCTCAAGTTTTTTGATTTTCTCTTTGAGTTTGGTTATGTCCGCAGAATCTCCGCTGGATTTAGATGCATCTGCAAGGTCTTGCTTTGCTTTTTCAAGTTTGTCCTTTAATTTTGCGATTTCATTCTTGTTGGATTCCTCGTTTGATTGTGCAGACTTGAGGGCAGAGCTAGAGCGTTGAAGTTCGTCCTGCAATTTTTTTATTTGTTCGACATATTCCGAACTTGAAGCGTTTGCAGGCAATGTTGCAAAAGTAGAGGCAATTGCAGGTTGTTGCGTTGTGTTGAGTGCGGCTTTTGATTGACGGAGTTCTGAAGACAACTTTTCGATGTCTTTTTTGTCCCGTATCCTGCCTATCAATACAACGACAAATGCTATTAGCATTACTGATGCAACCGATATTGCAATAGTTGTCATCATTTGGTTACTTATTTCCCAAGGTTTTTACTTTGTTTTCCAATGTGGTGACTGCGCGTTTGTAGTCGTCGAGCTCGCGTTGCATGGCAGTCTTCTCGCTCTCCAGATTTAGTATTTGTTTTTTGAGCGATTCCATTAGGTCTGTTGCATCGTCGACTTTGTTGTCGGCATCCTTGAACTTTTTGTGAAGTTCTTGGTTCTTGGCGACCAAATCGGCAATTCGCTGTTCAAGCTCTTCGTTGCGCTTTTTGTACATTTCTGCCTCTGTATTGTTTGAGGCACCGTTCCTTGTTTGGTTGTCGGTGTTCGTGTCCTGCACGACATTTTTTTTCACTGCGAAATAGGTCGAGACCGCACCTATCGCCGCTCCGATTACGAATGGTATCATGATACTTGCTATTTTGTTGAACATTTTTTCAATGATTAGTAGTCAGCCAATAAGCCTTTCATTGTTCTGAGTTCCGCTTTGCGGTTCTCAAGTTCTTGCTTGTGTTGAAGACCGATTGCTTTTAGTTTTTCAAGTTCCTGTGTCTTTTCTGAAATGGTCGCTTCTGATTCATTGTTGAGTGTATTTTGAATCATAGCAATCATTTCATCCTGAATTCTCGCCATTTCGATTTTGAAAGCCGGTATTAGAGTGTTGTTGAGATACTCCCTGACGGCTTTTTGACGTTGAGGTTTGCCCCATGCTTTGTCAGTTACCCATCCAATTGCGCTGTCTATGATTCCTCGCTGTTCTACTACTTGGGCAGGTTGCTGATTGGGCTGTTGTTGGGCAGGCAGATTTTCGTTGTTGGAGTCGCTCAATTTTTTGTAAAGATAGACATCGGCGGCTACCTGTGCGACATCCATCAACGTTGCGCCACCTGCTGCTGCACCTCCTGCTGCCGCGCCACCTGCTGCTGCACCTCCTGCTG
>Ga0247610_10007238_pt1 | contig 11429 bp, 6 predicted proteins | sample 174DNAGHGhighgp2_FD_193483 | JGI IMG/M metagenome (GOLD analysis project Ga0247610, IMG submission 193483) | Sheep rumen microbial communities from Palmerston North, Manawatu-Wanganui, New Zealand - 1742 DNA GHGhigh gp2 | ecosystem: Host-associated > Mammals > Digestive system > Stomach > Rumen ...
GATCACATTACCGTCACAGTTAAATGACCCTTCGAAAACGGTCGGTGTAGGACTGGGGACGGCGCGCGAGCAGACCGTAAAAGAAGTGCTGCCGGAAGCATCGGTTATTTACATGGAAGGGGCGGATGCATATAAAGCCATACAGCAGGGAAAGTTTGATGCTTATGCGGACGACTATGAGATGATGCGGATCGCGATCGCTAACGGTCTTACGGGAGTACATCTGCTGGAGGGAACGATAGGAGAGGAGATCCCGATTGCTGTCGGTATCTCAAGGGTATCGGAAGTTCCGGATCTTGAGACCCGGGTGAATGACTTTATTGATGAGTTGAGAGCGGATGGGACGCTGGAGGATATGTATAAGCGGTGGGTCGTGGACGGTAATGAAACCATGCCCGATATCCCGGTTCCGGAGCAACCTACACAACACATTATTATCGGGACAACCGGAGTGGTGCCTCCGTACTCCTATTATGCCGGGACGGAGCTGAACGGCTATGACATAGAGCTGGCGAAACGGTTCGGGGCTTGGATGGATGCCGAAGTGGAATTTAAGACCTATGATTACGGAGCAATCGTGATCGCAGCTCATACGGGGGACGTGGACTGCGTGATGGCAAATCTGAATGTAACGGAGGAGCGGAAAGAGGCGATGCTCTTTTCGGAACCTTTATTTGTGACACGAACAGGGCTGATGGTACGGGATAATTCAGAAAGCGTGTCGAGGCAGGGATTCCTAAGGGGGGTACGTGAAAGCTTTGAAAAGACATTCCTCCGGGAAAACCGGTGGAGACTGTTCATAGACGGGATAGGAACGACTATGCTGATCACGGTCCTGGCTGTCCTGTTTGGGACCATACTGGGCTTCGGAACCTACATAGTTTGCAGAAACGGGAATCCGGTAGTCAACAGGCTCAGGGGATTCGTCGTGTGGCTGGTACAGGGAATGCCCATGGTCGTACTTCTTATGATCCTGTATTATATTGTTTTCGGGCATTTGGAAGTCGGCGGAACACCGGTTGCCGTCATCGGGTTCACCCTCGTGTTCGGAGTCGCCGTTTACGGTGAGCTATGCGTCGGTGTCGGCGCGGTGGATAAGGGGCAGATGGAGGGAGCGCTTGCTCTGGGATACAGCAATACCGGAGCCTTCTTCCGTATCATCCTCCCGCAGGCCATCCCTCATATCCTGCCGGTCTATATGGGGGAGATCGTTTCCCTCCTGAAAGCAACGGCCATTGTCGGTTATATCGCGGTGCAGGATCTTACACGGATGGGGGATCTGATACGATCCAGGACGTATGACGCCTTTTTCCCGCTCATTGCTGTGGCAGTGGTATATTTTATTCTTGCTGCAGTGCTTAAGCTTATCATCAAAAGGATCACCATATCTTTCGATCATAAGAAAAAGAATGCAAAAAGCAGACTGAAGGGGATCGAGCTTCATGATTGAACTGAGATCGCTTAGAAAAGAATACGGCGGGGTGACGCCGCTGGCAGATGTAAATGCGGTGATCCGTGACGGAGACATCGTATCCGTGATCGGTCCCTCCGGTACCGGAAAATCAACACTGCTGCGCTGTATCAATATGCTGGAGAAGCCGACCTCCGGACAGATCTTGATCAATGGAGAGGATATTACTGCAAGGGGATGTGACCTGAACCGGATCCGTCAGCGGATGGGGATGGTCTTTCAGTCGTTTAACCTTTTCGGGCATCTGAGCGTGATCGAGAATATCATGCTTCCCCAGATCGATCTGCTCGGCAGGAGCGGTCAGGAAGCCTACGATGAGGGGATGCGGCTGCTGCGCATGGTAGGACTGGTCGAAAAAGCATACGCGTATCCCGAGGATATGTCCGGCGGGCAGAAGCAGCGCGTGGCGATCGCAAGGACGCTGGCCATGGATCCCGATACCGTACTGCTGGATGAGCCGACCAGTGCGCTGGATCCGACGATGGTGGGAGAGGTGCAGGCGGTGATCGGTGAGCTGGCCAAAATGGGCAAGACGATGATGATCGTAACGCATGAGATGGACTTTGCCCGTTCGATCGCCAACCGTGTATTCTATATGGATGAAGGCGGGATCTATGAAGAGGGAACGCCGGAGGAGATCTTTGAGCATCCGAAAAAAGAAAAGACCAGATGGTTTATACGGAAACTGAAAGTGCTGGAGTTTGTGATCCGGGATAAGAACTACGATTTTCTCGGAATGCAGAGCAGGATCGAGAGGTACTGCCGTACGTATCAGGTTCCCTACCGGGAGGCGCTGCGCATCCATCTGGCCTTTGAGGAACTGGTACAGCAGATCCTGATCCCGGCGCTGGAAAAGCCGGATCTGAAGATCCTGCTGGAGTATTCCCAGGAAAACGAAACTACGCTGTTTTCCGCGCGATACGGAGGAAAGCAGTATGATCCGACGGTTTCCGGCAGTGAACTTTCGCTGTCTGTACTGAAGAGTGCGGCGGAAAAGATCGAGTACCGATGGGATGCGGAGAGTACGTCAGCAAATGAGGTCCGCATGATCATCTCAAAGCCTGCCGGAGATTCGTGATATAATGACAGGGGAGAGTTTTTGAACAATGAGGAGGAGGCTATGAAAAAGAAGCTGTTTGGGCTGTTGCTGGCAATCGGAAGCATCGCATGTGTGGGACTTTACGGCTGCGCGGGGAAGGAGGATGATGATCCCGACAGAAGTTCCCGGCATGAGCGGGATAAGGACGAAGACGATGACGACGAGGATGAGGAGGATGATGACGAATCCTGGGCGCTGATGACGGAGCCGAGAGTCGACAGCGGACGAACGCTTGATTATAATTCCCGGGCATTGCTGCTTTCGTATCTCGAGGGGACCTGGTATCTTTCCGAGAAAGAAAGCGGGGAGGATTACGCGGTCCTGCGGATCGGAACGGAAGGGGAATGCGAGTATGAATTGCTCACCGACGGCAGGAAGTGCGAGGGGATGCTTTCCCTGGACGAGAGTCCGGAAGTGAACTTTCCGGGGATACACTGGTATGAACTGAACTTCAGCGGGATTGAGGAAGACTTTGGCGGCACGAGTGATGAGGGATCGTCGTCCGGATACTTTATGATCGCACAGGCGGAAGGGAGCGATTATCTGTATCTTGAGGAGATGGGAAACGGCTGGTCGGCGGTGGCCATGCAGTTATTCTGTCTTCCTGCGACGCCGACTGAGATTGGCGTGGATACGCAATGGGTCTTCCACAGGGACAATGAGCTGAACTACGCGGAGGGACCCAAGACCTCCGACGGGTTTTATGCCATGGTGATCGAGAGCGGAGAGGACGGTCTTTTGCTGCAGCCGATGGATGCAGTATCTTTTGAGACGCCCGATGAGTACAGCGGATTTGTCTATATGGCTGCGCTCTTTGATGAGAGCAGGCATCCGGCGGAGTGCCGCCGTTATGCTTTTGCCGAAAATGCGGATCTTAGCTCCATCCTGCATGAGTCGAAACTGGAATATGCCTATCCGATGATGCTCTGTCATGTGATCACCGACGAGAACGGGGATATCGAAGCGCTCCATGAGCAAAAAAGCAGCTATTACGGGATGTATGAGCTGTATCCGCTGGATCAGGAGGTCGAATGGACCGCTACGGACTTTACGGTCAACGGGAGAACATACAAACTTGCGGATGTCGGAAATGCGGGGAACAGCATCAATGACTGCAAAACGTACGGGGATTATCTGATCATCGATGCGCATGTTAATCCGCATCAGGCGGCATACACGATCTTTAATATGCGAAATGCATGGCCGGAGTATCAGATCCTCGGGGAAAACTACATTTTTGAGTACGCGGTCTGGGATTCGTTCTACACCGATATGAACACGGTCTATGATTTTATGGGGCATGAGATCTATACCGTGGACGGTACGGAGATCTTTGACCTTTCCTTCTCGGAGGATGGTACGGCACTCATCATTGACTATTGGAAAGACGATTACGAGGATACCTATGAAGATGAGATCGAGCGTCCGGAATGCCTGAATGCGCCGATCTTTGCGCTGGCGGATTTTAAACGCAATCCGGCATCCGGAACCTGGATCGATCTTGCCGGCTATGCGCCGGAGGATGCGCTCTTTATGGTGATGGTCAATCCGCCTTCGGATGACGCGTGGGATTTCCATCAGCCGATGGTACTCGAGGAGGGGGCGTTGGACACCGTATATATCGTGGCGCTGCAGGATGATACGACGATCAGCCTGGAGGATGAGGGCGTGCTGGACGTGCTGGATAAAGGACAGATCGCGGCATACTCCATTACCGTACCGGAGGGAGGACCGGTCACATCGTTCCGTGCGTATACGCCGGACGGGAGAGAAGCGCAGTGGCAGGTCATGACGATCAGCGGGAAAGATGATATCCGTTGGGCGTTCGGGGGAAGATAAATGGATCTGATGAATGTCGCCATCATCATGTCATGTTCGATACAGCCGTTTCTTGTGGTCATGGCGGTCTGGTGTCTGGTATCCCGTGCATCGGACCGGAAGAAACCGGGGAATCCCTGCGAACTCTTACCGAAGGAGCATATTTACTATCCGTTTCGCTATTCCCTCGGAACGAAGCTGGTCGAGCTCATCCTGATCGTGATGTTTTTTATAGGATTTCTGCCGTTTGAAGGATATTACATTTTAATGATTTTTGATCGTGAGGCGTGGGAGCCGGTGCTTGGCGGATTTTTCGCGATCGGGGTATTTCTTTTCGTAAAAAAGGTGAGGCAGCCCCGCGACGGGAAAGTGGCGCGTGTCGTCACGAATGAACAGGGTGTGACCTTTTTCTATAAGGATGAGGCACCGTTATCATATCCGGCGCAGGACTACCGGGGATATCGGGGGGCGGCCGAGGCGTTCCGTCTGTATTTCGGGGACGGCAGGGTCCCGGACCGCGCGGTTCCGATCGGCTTCCTGTGTCATAAGGATGCCCTTGCGGTTGCCTATGATCTGCAGATGATAAAAAGGACCGGGAAATTACCGGCCGAACTGCCGGACAAGGGGGCGGTTTTATCTGCCGCAGTGCCGCATATGAAGGAGAAGACGGAAGCGGCAGCGGTACCGGTCGCTCCACCGGATCAGAAAACTCTTGAAGAAACGGAACGCATGCGCAGTGACCCTGCGAGCTATGCCGCATATTTGAAGGGATATGCGGACAAACTCCCGATGCAGCAGAAACAGGAAATCCTGCAGAATATCGAGAGCGGGAATCCAATCATGGCGATCAAACTGTGCCGTGAACTGACCGGGCTCGGATTAAAGGATGCAAAGGCAATCGTAGACGCCTACACGGTTTATCTGACACTTCCCGATAATCCTATTAAGATGCCGCCGCTATTATCCGTGCCGACAGAGGAGATCAAGGCATCCGCAGCGTCTGGGGTAAAAACCGTCGCACCGGCTGCGCACGCGGAGTCCGTCCGAAGAGGTGAAATCTCATGGACGCTTCGTATCACGGATGATGAGCAGCGTGTCACGGATCTGCGAAGTCTGGAAAACAGTATCGACCGGGCATTGAACGATGTCAACGCGGGACAGGAGGAGTTTTTTGTACTGGCTCCGTCCGAAGCGGTGCACGGGATCACCTTCCTTCAGGTATGCAAAGACAAAAACGGGATCTTTTTCCATATCGAGGCGGGAACGGAAGAGACTAACGCACAGGGACATCCGAAGATCCTCTGCCGTGACGGTGTGATGAACATGGAAATCCGGGATCTTTGCATGAAATATTATCAGGGACAGGAATTGATGCTCTCCTGGTGGGAAGAACTGTAGGATCTTTGCATCGTACATGACAAAAGACGGTCAGCAACAACGCCGGGAGCAGGCGGTATGCCTTGCGGGATCAAAAACCGCACGATATAATGAAAAGGCAGCGGCAGTTTCAGGAGGGGATAATAATGGGTTACGCATTTTACGGATGGGAAAAGGCGACGGTGAAGGCAGTTTCCGGTGAATACCCGGGCATTTCCACGCCGCAGGACCTCTATGATGCGTTGCAGCGGATCTGGTGCCGGTACAGCTGCGCCCCCAGACTTCGGGAGGAATGGAGCGCGGACAATAAGACGCTCGGTCAGTGCTCGATCACGGCATTTCTCGTACAGGATATCTTCGGAGGCGAGGTTTACGGCATCCCGCGTACCGGCGGGGCATTCCACTGCTACAATAAAGTCGGCGATGCGGTCTTTGATCTGACCAGCGAGCAGTTCGGGGATGAGAAGCTGGACTACGGCGAGAATCCCGAACAGTCACGTGAGGTGCATTTCGCAAAGGAAGAAAAGAAACTGCGCTACGAATACCTGAGGCAGCAGCTGAAAATGTACTGCGACGGGCATATCCCGACCGGTCTTCCGGGAGGATTCTTTGTATACGCATATGACGGAGATGAGGAACTCGTCTATGCCGACGAAAACGTGATGGAACTCTACGGCTGCCGGTCGATGGAGGAGTTTCGGGAGTATACCGGCAATTCCTTTCAGGGGATGGTCCATCCGGATGATCTGCCGAAGATCCAGAACCAGATCCAGGCACAGACCGTGTTCGGGGAGAAACGCCATGACTATGTGCGCTACCGGATCCTGACGAAACAGGGCGAGGTGCGCTACATTGAAGATTTCGGGCATCTGCTGCACGGGGAAGACGGCAAGAGCTATTTCTATGTCTTTCTTGTGGATGTCGATCAGAACGAGTACTTAAACCACAACAGGAATTCCTATGCGGAGGCGGAGATCCTCTCTCAGAACCAGGAGACGGATCAGCTGACCGGACTTTTCAACATGTCGTTTTTCTATCACAGCGTACATGCGATGCTTTCCACGCCGGAGGGCCGCAGAAAAGACATTTCCATCATCTATTTCGATCTTTCGAATTTCAAACTGTTTAATGAAAACCACGGATTCCGTAAGGGAGACGAGCTGCTCTGCGATGTCGCAAAGGTCATCCGTAATCAGTATAAGGACGGGATCGTGGCCCGCTTTGCGGAGGATCATTTCGTCGCCTGCACGACGGGAACGGAAGAGGAGGTAAAGGCCGGCGTCGAAACTGTCCATCGGACGCTGATGATGGCGGAGGAGACCTACAAACGCATCCGGATCAAGGCGGGGATCTATCATATGGGAGACCGGATGACGGAGATCGGCCTCGCCTGCGATCATGCGCGTCTTGCCTGCAACAGCATCAAGGGGCGGCATGATATCTTCTACTGTTTCTATCAGGATCTGCTGCGGGAGAACCTGCGGAAGCAGCAGTACGTCATCGATCATATCGATGAGGCGATCGAAAAGGAATACATCAAAGTGTTTTACCAGCCGGTCATCCGCGTGAAAAGCGGAGAGATATGCGGATATGAGGCACTGGTACGCTGGGCGGATCCGGATTACGGCATGCTCTCGCCGGCCGATTTCATCGGTACGCTGGAACAGTTTCATCTGATCCACAAGCTGGACCTCTATGTCGTGGAGCAGGTGTGCAAGGATTATCGCCGGATCATCGAGGAGGGCGCGCCGATCGTCCCGGCGTCGCTCAATTTCTCGCGCATGGATTTCGATCTTCCCGATTTCTTCAGCCGCGTCGAGGAGATTCGGCAGAAATATGATGTGCCGCGGAACATGCTGGATCTCGAGATCACGGAGAGCGCGCTGAATGACAATTTCGGGCGGATCCGCAACGAATGCGAAAAGATGAAAGAGCTCGGATATCAGATCTGGCTGGATGACTTCGGAAGCGGCTATTCGTCCCTGAATACGGTCACGGAATATTCTTTTGATGTGCTGAAGCTCGATATGATCTTTCTTCGCAATTATGACCGGAATCCGAAGACTGCGCAGCTCATGAATTATATCATTAAGGGGGCCGGCGGCATGGGGCTGATGCCTCTTTGCGAAGGCGTGGAAACGGAGGAACATTACAGGTTCCTGAAGGAGGCCGGCTGCGAGAAAGCACAGGGATATTTCTTCGGGAAACCGATGCCCCTCGACGAGACCCGGGCGATTGCCGTGGAGAAGGGAATGAAGTGGGAGGCCGTCGACGGAAGGCGGTAATCTTCTTGACAAACAGAGGCATATCAAGTATGATATTTTTCTGTGAGTGATATGCCGGCGTGGCGGAACTGGCAGACGCGCGGGACTTAAAATCCCGTGGTGGCAACATCGTACCGGTTCGATTCCGGTCGCCGGCAGAAGAAAAAAGAGCGTGATCGCTGATGCGGTCACGCTCTTTTTGTAAGCATTCGTCTATGCAGATGTTACGGCATTTACGTGGGATCCGAGGGCAGGCCGGAGCGGATCTCGTGGAGCAGGGCACGGTAGAGGTCGAGCATTTCCTGGTGGCTGCGGAAGATGTAGGGGATGTCCATATCCTTGGCTGCCTGTTCCAGTGCCTTGGCCTTGTCCGAGAGTTCTTTCGCACCGATGTTTAGGGAACCGCTCTTGATCGCATGAACGGTGATCTCGTAGTCTTTCCAGTTGGATTCTTCAAAGAAGCGGTCGATATCGCGGGTCTTATCCCATTCCGCATACTGACGGATCAGCTTTAAGAGCAGGGACGGCCGGTTTCCGCTGTAGGAAAGGCCGAGCGGGATGTCCAGCGACGGGAAGCAGGCGGCAAGGTCGATGCTTTCTGCCGATGCTTCCTGTGCGGCGCTGATAAATGGTGTAATGTTTTCTTCCTGTGTACTTCGGAAGGATGCGGCGGGCCGTTTCTTTTCATTGCCGGTCGAAGGCGTGAGATTAACGGCAGACGCTTCCGACCTGTCACGGGCAGAAGCCGCAGTATTTTCTTCTGCCGTGTCATCCTGCGGCGCGGTGGGAGCGGGCTGCTCCGGATCCTCTGCGCCGGGGAGCGTTTTCTCCTGTACTGCGTCGTGCTGCGTGGGCGTTTCGGAAAGAGTATCCTCCGTTCCGGGCAGGATCGTATCTCCTTTCGGGGTACGGATCAGCGAGACCGGAAGGTATTTAAAGAGCATATCCAGGATCTCTTTTTCCTGGATCGGTTTTGAGAGGTAATCCGCAAAGCCGGCTTTCAGATAGGTCTCTCTTGCACCGACGATCGCATTTGCGGTCAGCGCGATCACGGGAGTCTGCAGGTTTTTGTGGGTCTTGTCTTCCTGCATCTTTTTCAAGGTCTCCAGGCCGTCCATCATCGGCATCATATGGTCCAGGAAGATGATGTCGTATTTGAGCAGACCGATGCGTTCCAGACATTCCTCGCCCCCGGCAGCAGTATCGATCTTTGCCTGTGTGGAGGAGAGCAGCCCCCGGGCGACATCCAGGTTCATCTGCACATCATCCACGATGAGGATCCTGGCATCCGGCGCAGTATAGCCGATGCTTTCTTTTTCCGCCTGGTGGATGAAGGTCCGGTATTTTTCACTGAAATTGCCGAAAGGTTCGTCGGAGATGATCTTCTGTTCAAGGAGCACCGTAAAGACGGAACCGCTTCCGTATTCGCTTTCCACGCGGATCTCGCCGCCCATGAGGTCGACCAGGTTCTTCGTAAGGCTAAGGCCCAGTCCGGTACCGACGATGTTGCGGTTCCTCTTTTCATCGAGGCGGGTGAAATTGCGGAAGAGTTTATCGATGTCTTCCGGCCGGATGCCGATGCCGGTATCGCGGATCTCGATCCGGAGAGTGATGGTGTCGTTCAGTTTCCGGTCGGCACGCATGCGCAGGAGTACCTGTCCGTGCTCCGTGTATTTGACGGCGTTGGAGAGAAAGTTGTTGATGATCTGCCGGATGTGCACCTCATCGCCGTAGAGGACGGAGGGCAGGCTGTTTTCGATATCCATGCGAAAGCCCAGGTTTTTTTCTTCGGCTTTGGCGTGATTCATGTTGTAGCAGTCGTTCAGCACGGAGAAAAGCTCGTAATCTACGGGAACGATCTCCATCTTGCCGGACTCGATCTTGGAAATATCCAGGATATCGTTGATGATGGAAAGTAGGGTCTGGCTGGCGCTCTGGATGTTTTTGGCATATTCGCGGATCTCTTCGGTACTGCCGGTCCCGAGATTTTTCAGGAGCATCGTATTCATGCCGATGATGCCGTTGATCGGTGTGCGGATCTCATGGGACATATTGGCGAGGAACTGGCTCTTTGCTTCGTTAGCAATATGAAGCTGCGCATCTTTTTCCTCGACGCGTTTTTTCTGCTTCTCATAGACATACGTCTGATACTTGAAGATGATCCCGATGATGAGCGAGACGATGAGGATGGACTGGATGATGTCCGAGATCATATAGTCATCCGGCATTTCCACAAACCATTCGGGATGGGAGGTGCCGACGATGATGCAGCCGATGAGTGCAATGAGATTGAGCGCGTACATGATGAAGCAGAGCTTGCCGCTTAAGCAGAGCCAGGTAAAGATCAAGCCCATGAGGAACCAGAGGGGCATACCGCTGTAGCAGCCGCCGGAATTGAAGTACATCCACGGGAAGACAAAGATGTTGGTCACACCGGTGACGAGCACACCGGCTGCATTCATTTTGTTATAGCGGACCGAGAGCACCAAAGAGATCGTAACGACGATCATGACCAGACCGACGATCGCGGCACTGGTCCAGCCACCGAGAAATACCGTAGCGATCATGGAGATCACGCCGCCGACCAGAGCGGCAGACAGGATCAGGTTCATCAGACGCTGACGGATTTCGAGTTTTTCGTTGAATAAAAGATGCAGGATCTTTTTGATCATGGGAAAAATCCTCCGACTCCCATTTTCAAGGATGAAGGGGGTTTTGTCAAGGGAAAAACGCGGCTTGAAAACGGGCGGCGTCTGTGTTATCGTGGAGGAGCAAAAAGAGGTCCGGCGGTGCATATTTCCGAAATATCGGGCCCCGGCGGTCCGGTGAAGAGGGAGCGAAAAAAATGACTTTCGATGAAAAGATCATATATCTGAGAAGACAGAGCAGGGTTTCGCAGGAAGCGCTTGCGGAAGCGCTGAATGTCAGTCGGCAGACCATCTCCAAGTGGGAACTCGGGATGTCACAGCCGACGATGGATATGATCGTGCGGCTCAGTGACTACTTTCATGTGTCGACGGATTTTCTGCTCCGGGACGATGCGCAGGTCGGGGATAAGGATGCGCTCGCAAGACTTGTGATCCGCTTCCTGAACTCGGCGCAGCTGATGGAGGACATGTCAAAGGAACTTGTCGAGATCGCAAGAGACGGGGTCATCGATGATGAAGAGAGGGTCCGTTTGAAAACGATCACGGCGACGATCGATGAAGTGCAGGGAATGATCGACGAGATCCAGGCGATGCTGAAGGCCGTGCAGAGCTGACAGCCTGCGGCCGCCGCGTGTGAAGACGGCGATTGACAGATGCGGGGAACGAAAGGACCCGTCCGGGAAAGATCGTTACTATTCACAGATAAATGGAAGTGAAGAATGAAGCTCACATCAGTGGGCTTTATTTTTATT
>Ga0247610_10007241_pt1 | contig 11427 bp, 7 predicted proteins | sample 174DNAGHGhighgp2_FD_193483 | JGI IMG/M metagenome (GOLD analysis project Ga0247610, IMG submission 193483) | Sheep rumen microbial communities from Palmerston North, Manawatu-Wanganui, New Zealand - 1742 DNA GHGhigh gp2 | ecosystem: Host-associated > Mammals > Digestive system > Stomach > Rumen ...
CTGTTTTCCATACCAAGGTCGGCTCCACCACGATGGGCAACGATGATAGGACTATGATGGGTTGAGGTATTCATTGTTTTCTGGCATGAACATGCGCTGACGCTTAAAATGGCTGCAAAAATAAGGCTTAGTTTGGAAATAGGGAATGACATTTTGAAATTGTTTTATAAACGCAGGTTAAACATTGTGTTGAGTCCGATTTTGACGACTTCCTCAAACCATTTGTAGCTTCCCGTGGCTTTGGCTGCGGCTTGCAGTGCATTGACGGCCACATTGTCAATGACTTCTTCGTGTATCAAGGTGTAAATCACCATGTTGCCAAATTTGTGTGTAAACAGGTCGGAAAGCCTTTCACCACCTGGATTGTAGCCCAAAATCTCGTCTTTGTACTTGTCGATGCCCGGGAAAGGCAGGTTGACGATGTCTTTGGTCAGGAAGGCGTTGACTTGTTGCGGAAAATAGTTTTTGGCAGTACCCAAAATCTTGCCTATCAACGTAATAATTGATTCTTTAGTTTCAGCATAGCGTGGATTGGCGTTTTGGTCAAACTCATCGAGTACTTGTTGCGACGGGATTTGCCGCATCACGCTTTCCAACAGGTCGAGGGAGGTGTAGATGTAGCCCGAGTCGGCTACGAGTTCCGAAATGTTGTTGAGTAAGTGTACCAAAAGCTCCTTGTCGCGCGTGGCAATGGCTTGGTTGACGAGTTTGCGGAAGCCTATTACGCTTTGCTCTGAAGGGTCTCGCTCGTCGCCGTGGCGTGCGCAATATACCATGGCATACCATGTCATCACATTGCGCTTGTATAGCTGCTTCGAATTGGCCTTGTCGCTGTTGTGGCCTTTGAACCAGCCACGACAACGCAGGGTCCAATCGACGCACCATTCTTCGAGCATATCGGTCACTTCCTCGGGCAGTTCCTCCATCTTCAATCCCAATTGGTAAAGCACATAGATGAACGACATCTGGGAATAGTCGAACCAAGCGCCATCGCTGATGCTGCCCGAACGCAAGGCTTGTACGATGGGCTGCACGTTGGTATAGTCCACAACACCTGCAATGACGAGGATGCGTTCGAGGGCGAAATAGCTCAGGCTGTCGCCCGTGCGGTAGGCGGAGATGATTTTCGGGATGAATTTCCTAAAATCATCTGAAGTGGGTGCATCAGGCTGACCTTGTTTGGAATTCAGATAGGCATACGGTGCTATGGCGGCCAAATCGGCACGGCACCATTCACCATCACTGCTTTCTTTCGGCACTACATTGTCGTCCCAAAACGTCTGGTATTCAATGAGATTATTGACATAATCGGATTGGAAGAGGAACTGCCTCCGCAAGATAACCTGAATGAAAGGCATCAAAATGCGGATGAGGCTGAAGTTGGCGGTCATGTGTTTGGCCACCTTGGTGATGTCGTCGAAAATCTGCTGGATTTCGCTGCGGTCGCCATCGGCTTTGCCTTCAAGCACTTTGTCGATCATCAGCAGCACGTTGATTCGCGTGCCCGACTCAAGGAAGGTGACCACACGTTTTCTCCGTTTCGATTTGGCCAAGCCGACCAAGGGTGTCGCGTTGATATAGTCGTACATGTGACGCACCACTTGTCGCGTAATGTTCCCGTGCAGAGGCGTATAACTATTGGTATGCGTCTTGTTCGAGGCATAATACACCAACAGGCAAGCGTTATCGCGGATTTCCATCATGGGGTCGTCCATAATCAAGTCGAACAACTCATAAGGATCAGTATCGTAAAGGTTCTCATTGTGATAGTCGGTAAACAGCACCCCATTGACGAGGGTTCCTGTAGCCAGTCGTTTGCGGTTGGTGAGCGGCATGATGGAAGTCGACAATTCGTTGTAACGCTTGATGGTATCGTTGTCGGCCTTGTTTTTCTCGATGGTCTTCCACACCTGATTGTAGTCTTCCACGTTGCCCTGCTGCTCCTCTGTGATGTAGGTAAATAAAGTCTTGAGAAGCGGAAACAGCTGAGCCTCAAAGTTTTCGGAAACGAGGGTATTGAGCAGGTCACTGACGAGGGTCAACACCTCGAAGTTGTCGCTATAGTCGCCAGCCAGGTCGATGATGGTTTGTGGGTCATTTGTGCGCAAATAGTCCAAAATCAGCACATTGCGAAGCGAACACATAAACACCTCGTTCAAGGCTGCCGATTTCATCGTCTCAACGATGCGCTCAGCCATAATGCGTTCTTCTTTTCCCTCGGTCTCTCTACGGAAATAGACCAAAGCCAGCATGTATTCAAGGAAACGCTCGTAAATGAACTGAATCTTTTCCTCTTTGATGAGGCGCAACACGGGGCGCTCAGGCTTGTTGAGCAGCTCCTCGAAAGCAATGGTCGTGCCTTTGTCATTGTAAATCAGGCTGGCTGCCTTATAGAGCGGCGCACCGGTATCGAAACGCGCTTTCTGTAAATCGTCGAGCAGCAAAGAGTCTTGTGCCTTGCCGTTTTCGTAATCGTTCAGCATCACCTCGGCCATGGCAAAGAGGATTTGCATCTGGCGGTTGCCGGCGTATGAGTGCTGAATGTCGTCGGTCATCTTCCTAAACAAGGCAATGGAAGTGTATTGGCTGTTCTCCTTGGGCAAATCCTTACCGAGATAGTTGGTACATACAATCTTGAGAATCAGCGGGTTCTTGATGCGAATCACGTTTTTGCGCTCAAGGTCGCCGAATGGGGTTTCCATTTGGTAAAGCTCATGATAAATGCCATAGGCACGCTCGGTTTCCTCGTCGGTGAAACTCTTTACAGAGGTTTCCTCCTCACCGAGTTTGCAAAACAAATCCATGTCCTGATGCTTCTGTTCGGGTCGTAATTCGTTCTGCCAAGTGTAGCTGCGACAGGTAAACACCACTCTGAAAGCCGTCAGTTCTTTCATGCCAAAAAGGGCATAGATGTCCTTATAGAGCGTCAAAGGACTGCTTTCGCCTTGAGGTGTCCCGGGATAAATGAGCACCTCGTTCAAGGCATCGAAAAAGATGATGAGTTGTTGGCCAGCGGCCTCAGCTTTCTCGTTGAGAATCAACAAGAACTGTTGCATTTTTTTCTTATAGGAAAGTCCAAAGATGTCTCTCAGCTTTTGGTCCAAGTTGCCCGTGGCGAATTCGGTACTGGCAAAGGTGATGACACCATCGTTGGAATGGAGCAATTGCTCGGTCCAATGGCAGAGCTGGGTGGTCTTGCCCTGACCCGCATCGCCAGGCATTGGCAAAAAACGGCTGTCGGATTGGCGGAACCTCTCAAAGGTGCGTGCCAGCTGTTCGCGCTCAACGAAAAGCTCTTGGTTGTACTTCTTCTCCGAATACATGTGGCGCAGATATTCCGAGGAATAGTCGCGCATCTGTTCCCGAAGCTCTTTCCAATTGGCTTCCTTGGCGATGTCAAACGAAGGCAAAAGGCATTGCATCCATCGATCAAAATCGGAGTTCCACTGCTGCGAAATGAAGGTCACAGCGTGTTCGTCGGACGAGATAAATGCCACATCTTCATCCTTAAGCGACTGAAACACATAGATATATCCTTTATCATTGGCATGAACCACAGGATACAGGTCAGCTTTTCGTTCGCCATCGCGTTCGATATAGAAATGCCCCTCCTCTACCTTTTCAACGATGTCGGCCAAAGGTGCCAATGCCACCGTCATTTCCTCCATGCGCGGCTCCAACTCATCAAGCACCTTCATATAGATGCTCTCGGCCAAAGTCGTGCTGTGTCCCTTGTATTCATTACGGATTTGGACAATGCTGCTTTCCTTTTTGCCACCGAGCAAGAGGTTGCGTTTCTTGCTACTGATGGCCGAGACGGCTTGGGTAAGCGGCTCTTCGGGAATCAACTCGCGGGCTGCCTGAACTGCACGAGGCAACAAATCGTTGGCCCAATCGCCGAACGACAGAGGGCGTTTGCCATCGATTCTGCCCACCACAAAATTGACGTGACCATTGGCTGAATCAAGCGAATAATGTTCTCGGATCAAACCAAGCAAAAGCATGGTGATGTACTGCGTCGAGATTTCAAAAAAATCGAGCGCATAGTTCATCGCTTTCGAATAGTTGCCCACCGACTTTTGAGCCTCATATTGCTCCAAAGGATGCGCCAAGGTGAAGGGAAAATTCGCGTAGTTCATAAAAGTGAATTTGGGGCAAAGGTAATAAAAATCAGTACAATATTCCCTAAAACGTGCAATGATTTGTTTCACAGGAGAAAAGTTACTACTTTTGCCCACAAAAATTAAACACTTTTCATCATGCTTGTCAACAACACCGTTTGCCTTTGCGGCTATTTCTCAGCAAAAAAAGCCTTTAGTCCCGAAATGATCAAAGGATGGACCATGAAGTCTTATTCCGATGCCGACGTTGAAAATCTGTCGAATTTCTATATGCCTGAATTCGCCACTTTCATGACAAGAGACATGAAGCGTTACTCCTACCCTGTCAACAAGCCTTGTGCACTTCGTTTCGAAGATGGCTCTGTCAATTTCAAGATCGACGGCCTGCATCTTTGGTCGGCGCCGTTCAGTTTGGTGCTCTATGCCATTGAAATCAGTTTTGAAAAGATAGAGTTCAATCTGATGACACGCGCCATTTATGTGCTCCGCAATTGTAACCGCTACAACGAACTGCAAAAAGACTTCATCCAAACGGCTTTGCAACCTATCATTAATCTATACAACAAGCTAACACTCAGCACTCTAAAGCCAGAAGGCAATCTCTGCTCCATGATTGAGCCAGGCAACAAATTCAAGCTCTTCCAAGCCGTTTCGCTTGCCGAACCATTGGAGAACGACAACGCCGATTTTTTGCTCTATGATGCCGCAACCATCGCCAAGCACATCCCTAACTCGCTCGGCAGCAACAGCGAAACCTATTTTCAACACATCATGGACAACTATAGCATCTCCGTTTTCAACGGGTGGAAGGGCCTGGCACTTTTAGACACGTATACGATGCTCTCCATCGACACGCCCGAGTGGGTCATCAAAAATTGGAAAGATGATTATTTTGGGATGATTTACATCTACCAGCTTTTCCGCAAAGTGTTTCTCTACAATGTCAACCTGCGCTACCGCAAACGCGCCGAAGATGTGGAAGTGCTTGAATCACAACTCGATGAATTTGAACAGCTATACGGCTTCAATTCGGTTTCCTACAATTTCCTGCCCAACCTCATCAACGATGCCATCGAAAAAAGCCTTGACACGTGTCAGGACAGCGAACAGCTGAACAAGATGATTTCTTTGGAAATGGAAAAACGCCAGCAACGTTCCGACGAGCGCACCAACCAATTCCTGACTTTCCTCACCTGCCTGACCATTTTTTCGGCCATCTACGACTTTTCGAGCCTCGTCAACGAGTCGTTCGATATCTCCAATCATATTTTCCGTGCTGCCAGCAGCGTATTGTTTGTCATCGTTGCGGTGACTTATTTGGTTGTGAAAAAGAAAAAATAAAAAACTGGCGAGGCAAAACGCCTCGCCAAATCTTTGCTTTGAAAAGACGCAAGCATTGCGTCTCTCTCCCATTTATTTCGCTTTACCTTGGTTGGCGACAGCGGCCATCAACGCAGCCACTTTCTCAGGGTCGCCAAGGAAGAAATCCTTCTGCAACTGCATATTGTCGTCGAATTCGAAGACATACGGGATGCCTGTCGGGATGTTGAAAGCGATAATCTCGTCGTTGCTCATGCCTTTCAGCACCTTCACCACGCCGCGCAGACTATTGCCGTGTGCCACCACCAGCACTTGGTCGTGAGTCTCGAAGGCTTTCATGATGTTGTTCTCGTAGTAAGGCATCACACGCTCGATGGTGTCGCAAAGGGCTTCGGTGAGCGGGATCTGCTCGTCGGTGAGTTCGGCATAACGTGGGTCCATACGGGGACTCTTGGGGTCGTTCATGTCGAGCGCAGGCGGGCGCACATCGAAAGCACGACGCCACAGGCGCACTTGCTCGTCACCGTATTTCTCGGCAGTCATCTTTTTGTCGAGACCTTGCAGCTGGCCATACGACTTTTCGTTAAGACGCCACGATTTGTACACCGGTAGCCAGTCCATGTCCATGGCTTCGAGGGCCAAGTTCAAGGTCTTGATAGCGCGTTTCAGATAAGAGGTGAAGCAGATTTCAGGCTTGTAGCCGTTCTCTTTCAGTGTCTTGCCTGCTTCAATGGCCTCTTGTACGCCTTTTTCCGAAAGGTCGACATTGGTCCACCCCGTAAAGAGGTTCAATTTGTTCCATTCACTTTCGCCGTGACGGATTAATATTAGTTTCTTCATCTTTGATTGATATTAAGTTTTACTTGATATTGCTAAGTGTTTTCGGATTGGTAGCTTGATGTATAATTGTTAACACCTTAATAGTTCTACTAGTAACAGAATAAATGATAAAGTATTTTTCGTATAGGATTACTCTATATTCCTTTTTCAGGGTACTTTCAACAAATCTAAACCGAGGATTTGCAAAAGGAAATGATGGTAATTTGGCAATTCGAGACATTACACCCTTATGAAAACTCGCCACGACCTTCTCACCGAACAAGGTCGCACCATACATTTCTATAGTATGAAGATTGTCGAAAAACCTGTTTTGGATAAGAAGCCTCCGCTTGGGCTGGAGTTTTTTTTCTAGATGTTTTCCGCCCACCATTGTTGATGCCGTTCGTTAAACTCCTCTAGCGTCATACTTCCTGACCTTTCAGCTCTTCTGATTTCGGCCACAATATCTTCTTCGGTCACCTCAACTGTAGGGTCAGGAAAGAGCCAATTGATTCTCTTTGTTTTAGTGTTTGCCATAACGCATGATTTTGCCGCAAAGATACACATATTTTTTGATTGAGGACACACAAATCAATCCTCAATTTTGCGGGCACGATGCCGCTTCGGTTCTTCTTTGGGTTCCTCGACCTGCTCGTCTTCCTTTGCTTCTTGCGATGGCGTTTCGGTTACGGTAGCAGCCGGCATTTCGGCCTCCACTCGACGGAAAATGTCGTCCTTGTCCTTGGGACGAGCATCGTCATGCCATTTAAAACCTGGCAAATAGCGCGATGACTCTTTCAAGTCCTCTTCTGGATACATGGTCTCATTGATGTTCTTGTAACCCTTGATGAGGTTGATGCTTTGTTTCTCCATCTCGATGACCATCGTCTCGGAGTCGGACATGTCGATACCGATGAGAGAACCGTCGTCGTCGCGAATCCAATAGAGGGTCTCGGCCTTGGTGCCGTCCACATTGACGCGATGGATATTTCCTTCCTTGAACCATGAGGTGATATCGGCACCTTTTATCTGGTTATAGCCTTCGATTGAGTCCTCGGAGATGACGAAAGCATTGCCTTTTTGCAGCACCCAATCGATGGTTTTGTCCTTGAGCCGTATGTCGATGTCGGTACCCGTCAGTTGACTGTCTTCGGCCCAAAGAATGGGATCGACACGCATCCGAATGGTGGAATCGGCCATCAGGTAGGTCAAAGTGTCGCATTTGCCCTGCATGTCGCTCTTGAAGAAACGCACATGACGGCGGGCTACCAGTTTCTCAACCTCTTCTTTTTTCTTGTTGAAGTGCATAAACAGGGTATCGCCATGGATGTAAAGCGAGTCGCCGCCGTCGTAACTGATGGCATAGGCACTGTCGGTGGCAAAGCTGAACCCGCGATGCTCCCACAGTTCCCTGTAATCGCCCCGCATAACAACCTTATAAGAGGTGTCAATCATATCCACACGGTCGTAGGCTTTGGCCAAACCGATATTCCTGTTGTAGTACATCGAATCCGACTTCATCCGTTGGGTCTCGTTGTGCATGACAGGCCGTTTGTCCAAAAATGCAATATCTTCATCCACAAGGTAATAGCCATGCTCTCCGTCCAAAATATTCTCTTTATTAATAATGGTCGTCGGCCCTTCAAACCACATCTTTTCAATATTGGTATTATAGTATAAGGTGTCGGTGTACATCTGGTATTTCGGACTGGTGACCTCCACATTCTCGAAAAAGGAGAATTCCTTAATGTCGTCGCGATAATAGCCAATGCAACTGATCAGGGTCTTGTCGCCACGATAGGTGGTCGCGCTGTCGGGATAGCAAGCCAGATGCAGGTTGCGGTCGTAGGTCATGTATTCGGTGAGCAATGTGGTGGAATCGTCCCTCAGCTTCACGTTGTCGAAGAACTCAGCAAAACGCGTATTACCATCATAATCAAGCAAATCGCTGAAGATTTCAACGCTATCGTTGACGATGATATGCACGTTCTGGAAAGCATTGAAGCTGTTGGTCTTTTGGAAGAAATGGGCCGAGTCACAATAAAAATAGGCCGAGTCGTGTCGCATTTTCACATTACCGATGAGCCTTTGCATGTCGCCCATGCTCTTCGAGAAGGTGGCCACATCGTAATGCTCCACATGGATACGGGTCTTCTTCTTCCGAATCGTGTCTTGCTCTTGTGCCACAACAAGTTGCGACAACAAAAGAAAAAGAGATAATATGGGCCAGACCTTGCCTTTCATCATGGTGAAATAACGCGCAAAAATACGATTATTGTCTGAATTGGGCAAAGCAACCCTATTTTACGTTATTCCACGGTGACCGATTTGGCCAGGTTGCGCGGCTGGTCGACGTTGCAACCACGCATCACAGCGATGTGATAGGCCAGGATTTGCAACGGCACGGTGGCCAATAGCGGCGAATAAAGGCACTCGGTCTCAGGGATCTCAATGACGTAATCGGCCATCTTGCGGGCCAACACGTCCTTTTGGCTGATAATGGCAATAATTTTGCCGTTGCGAGCCTTCACCTCCTGAATATTGCTGATTACCTTTTCGTAGGTGCTGTGGTTGGTGGCAATAAACACCACTGGCATATCTTTGTCGATTAATGCGATAGGGCCATGCTTCATCTCAGCGGCAGGATAGCCTTCGGCATGGATGTAGGAGATTTCCTTCAGCTTCAAGGCACCCTCAAGCGCAACGGGATAGTTCTGCAAACGTCCGAGATACAGCATGTTATGCACATCCTTGTACTTCTCGGCGATTTCCTTGACATGGCCGCTGTGGTCTAAGGTCCATTGGATCTTCTCAGGGATGCCGTCAAGCTCTTTGATGAATTCCAAACGTTCCTCGTCTTTCATCGAGCCTTTCAGCTCGGCAAGGCGTAAGGCAAGCATGGCCATCACCGTCACCTGCGAGGTGAACGCTTTGGTGGATGCCACTCCGATTTCCGGACCTGCATGGGTGTAAATGCCTGCGTCGGTGGCCCTTGAGATGGACGAGCCAATCACATTGCAGATGCCCAAAACGACAGCACCCTTCTCTTTGGCCAGCTGGATGGCGGCCAAGGTGTCGGCGGTTTCGCCCGACTGCGACACGGCAATCACCACATCGTGAGGGGTCACCACAGGGTCGCGATAGCGGAACTCGGAGGCATATTCCACCTTGACGCGGATTTTGGCCAGCTTCTCGATAAGGTAACTGCCCACGAGGCTGGCGTGCCACGAAGTACCACAAGCCACAAACACGATATTATCGGCATAAAGCAGTTGCTTCTCATATTGAACAATACCGCCAAGACGCACCGTGTTGGCCTCGGGATGCAAGCGGCCGCGCATGGTGTCGCGCACGATGGTGGGCTGCTCATAGATTTCCTTCATCATGAAATGGTCGAAGCCGGCCTTTTCGATGCTGTCAAGGTTCATTTTCAGCTCCTGGACGTAAGGCATGGCCTCAACGTCTTGTATGGTCCTGATGTGCAACTCCTCGCCCAGTTTGATGCGCACCACTTGCTCGTCTTCAAGATAGACCACTTTCTGGGTGCGACCCACGATAGGCGTAGCGTCGGAGGCGATGAAAAACTCGCCCTCGCCGATGCCGATGACCATCGGGCTGCCTTTGCGCGCGGCTATCAGCTGGTCGGGATGACCCTTTTCGACAATGGCTATAGCATAGGCTCCCACCACATGGTTCAATGCAATGCGCACGGCCTCGAAGAGGTCGACATGCTCGCTTTGCTGGACATCCTCAATGAGGTTGGTGAGCACTTCGGTGTCGGTCGACGATTTAAAAGTGAAGCCACGTTTTTCCAATTCCTTACGTAGACTCAAATAATTCTCAATAATGCCGTTGTGAATCAAGGCGAGGTTGCCCGACTGAGAGCGGTGCGGGTGAGCGTTCACCTGGTTGGGTTCACCATGAGTGGCCCAACGGGTATGGGCAATACCGATATGCCCAGAGGTGTCTTTGTCGGCAGCAAATGCCTCCAAGTCGGAGACCTTGCCTTTGGCCTTGTAGACGTTGAGTTGGTCGGCATCGTTCAGGAGAGCGACACCAGCACTGTCGTAACCACGATATTCGAGGCGTTTTAAGCCTTCAATCAAGATTGGGTAGGCATCCTGTGGGCCTACGTAAGCAACTATTCCACACATATTTTCGTTTTTTACAAAGGCGCAAAAATAGAAATTAAGAAAAAACGAGACAAAAAATCACTGTATTTTTTGCAATTTTTTTGCCTAAACCCTTATGCTTCAATTGCCCGCACAAGCAGCCGTGGCCGCGCTCAGCGTAACGCCCACAATGTTTTCCAACTGATGAGCACACGCCTCAAGGGTAGCACCCGTGGTCAGCACGTCGTCTATTAATAACAGGTGTTTGCCTTGCAATTCGTCGACATGACGCACCTCAAAGATGTCTTCCACATTCTTGAAGCGTTCCTCGGCCGTCTTATGGGTCTGCGTGGCAGTGTTCACCACACGGACGAGGTAATTGGAGCCTATCGGGATGCCCGTCACCTCATGGATGCCTTGGGCAATCATCAGGCTTTGGTTGTAGCCGCGTTTCTTCTCGCGTTTTGGATGCAACGGCACTGGTATCAAATAGTCAATCCCTTGAAATAGAGGGGCATCCTTGATGCTCATCCCGATTTGTTGTCCCAGAAAAATACCCGCTTCTTTATTGCCTTTGTATTTCAGCTCGTGGATAAGGTGCTGTACCTTGCCCGACTTGGCAAAGAAGAAGCAAGCTGTGACGGCGTGAAACTTGGCTCGTCCATAGAAGCCTTGCGCCAAAGGGTTGTCGGCATGGTTTTCGTAGCCCGTGCGAGGTAGCATGTAACGGCATTTGAGGCACACCGTTTCCTCGTCCTTGAGGAGCGTGTCGCCACAAGCCGCGCAAACACGAGGATAAAACAGGTTGAGGATGCTATCGAGCCAACTACGAAACGTCATGACAGTATCTTATTCCCTATCGTGTCTTGTTCCCTAACCAAATGTATTTCTTTCGCGGCACCATCGCCTTGGGATTGCCCGTTTGCAGCGGCTCGTCGAGTTGGTAGACGCGATAGTCGATGGCATAGTCGAGCGAGTCGGGCAACAGCTCATCGTTGCGGCCTTGTTCGCGCAGCACCTCGTTATACATGCGTCGGTTATAGAGCAATCGGGCT
>Ga0247610_10007242_pt1 | contig 11425 bp, 5 predicted proteins | sample 174DNAGHGhighgp2_FD_193483 | JGI IMG/M metagenome (GOLD analysis project Ga0247610, IMG submission 193483) | Sheep rumen microbial communities from Palmerston North, Manawatu-Wanganui, New Zealand - 1742 DNA GHGhigh gp2 | ecosystem: Host-associated > Mammals > Digestive system > Stomach > Rumen ...
GGAAACTGTACGCATACTGTTTATAATCAAGGATTAACAAGTTATACTTCTGATGATTTTTGTTCATCACAATATTCAGATTGTAATGTTGTTTTAGAGGTTAATTGGGTGCCAGCAACTACTAGTGTAACAATATTAGCTTATCCGAATTCTACAGTTAAAATTGATGGTACAATATATAATGTTGATTCAGATGGTAAAGTGGAAACTACATTGAGTTATGGTAATCATGTAATAGAAGATGGTCATGTTACAAATGTTAAAAACTATAATGTTTCAGATACTAACAATACTTTTGTCTTAGGATACTTTACTAAAATATATAATAGTACTTCATTTTCTTATGATAATTCTAAAAATGGTGTTGGAAAAACATTACATGAAACAAGAAATTCAAGTGAAATGATTATATTAGATGGAAATTATTCAAAAGTTGAATTAGATATTTATAATTCTTTTTCACAATATATATATGGTCAATGTTTTTATAATGATCCTTGTGATAAAGCAGCTCCATCTGTAGATAATTATTATTCTATTACAGCTACAGGAGATTATGGAAACATCACTTCATTTAATACAGATCACGCAACATTATCATCAACAAATTCAGCTCGATTTATGTATAACAGAAGTGGTAAAGGACTACAAAATTGTAGAAAAGGTAATAAATCACAAATAAAAACAATTGATTTATCTTCTACTGGTGGAACAATAAGATTTTCTGCTACCAGTACTACTTCACAAGGTTCTGAAAAATATCATGATCCTTGGAAAGGTAGATATAGAGTTATGCCTTATTTAACATTAAAAGGATACTTTTATTAATAACAATTGACAAAAAATACTATTTGTTGTATACTTCAACATGTACAAACAGGGAACAAGAGGAGTAATTTACGTAGTTTATGAGAGATGAAAAGTCAGCGGGTGAGAGCTTTTCTTAAACGAAATAAATGAAGGTAGCTTGGGAGTTTAATATCTGAAAAAAGTAAGATGTTACGTAAATATGCGTTAAATATAAGAGTAAAATTAAGGTGGTACCACGATAATTCGTCCTTTGGTAGCACCTTTTATTTTGGAGGAAAAAATGAATGAAAATTTTGATGAATTTGACAAGTATGTATTAAAATTTGACCTAAATATCAAAATGATAGAGTATAAATATAATCACTCTTATAGGGTTGTTCATCAAGCAGAAGAAATTTGTAGAAGTATTAATCTAGATACAGTAGAAAGAGACCTAGCATCAAATATAGCTCTTTTACATGATATAGCTAGATTTAGACAATGGACTGAATATAAAACATTTAGTGATAAAGATTCTTTTGATCATGGTGATGAAGGTTGTAAGATACTATTTGATGAAGGGGAAATACATAATTATAGTATTGATAAAGATGATTATGAAATAGTTAAAAAAGCAATATATAATCATAACAAATATCAAATTAATTTTGATGAATTAACAGTTAGAGAAACACTTCATACTAAAATAATTAGAGATGCTGATAAAATTGATATTTTATATGCATTTTCTACTAATAGATTATTAGAATTAAAAGAAGATGATAGTGGAATAAGTGATAATATTAAAGAAAGATTCTTTAAACATAAAGAAGTTCCAAATGAAGAAAGAAAAACTGTTAATGATAGAATAATTTCATTAATTGGATTAGTATATGGTTTATATTATGACTATAGTAAAGAACGAGTCTATAATGAGGATTATTTAGGAAAGATGTATAAACACATTAAAAATAAAAAACTATTTAAACCTTATATAGATGAGGCTAAGAAATATTTAAAAGGAGAGATTAAAAATGTTAGATAAAAAATATGATCATAAAGCAACTGAAAAAGGCAAATATGATATATGGAAAGAAAAAGGTTATTTTAAGGCAGATAATAAGTCTAATAAACCACCTTTTTGTATAGTTATTCCACCTCCAAATGTAACAGGTAAATTACATATTGGTCATGCTTATGATACTGCTATACAAGATGCTATTATTAGATATAAAAGAATGCAAGGATTTGATACTTTATGGTTACCAGGTATGGATCATGCAGCTATATCTACTGAAGCAAAAGTTGTTAAAAAATTAAAAGATGAAGGTATAGATAAATATGAATATGGTAGAGAAAAGTTTTTAGAAGCTTGTTGGGATTGGACTCATGAATATGGAGATAGTATAAGAAATCAATGGGCAGGACTTGGACTATCTGTAGATTATACAAGAGAAAGATTTACTTTAGATGAAGATCTAAATAAAGCAGTTAGAAAAGTATTTGTTGATTATTATAATGAAGGATTAATTTATAGAGGAGAAAGAATAATTAACTGGGATCCAGCTGCTCAAACTGCTCTTTCTAATGAAGAAGTTATTTATAAATCTGAAAAGAGTGCTTTCTATCATATTAAATATAAATTAGAAGATAGTGAAGAATATTTAGATGTTGCTACTACAAGACCAGAGACTTTATTTGGTGATACAGCAGTAGCAGTAAATGCAGAAGATAAAAGATATAAAAAGTTTGTTGGAAAGAATGTTATATTACCACTTGTTAATAAACCAATACCAGTTATTACAGATGAACATGCTGATATGACTAAAGGAACAGGTGTTGTTAAAATAACTCCAGCACATGACCCTAATGACTTTGAAGTAGGTGAAAGACATAATTTAGAACGTATTGTTATTATGAATGATGATGCTACTATGAATGAAAATGCACCTGGTTATGAAGGAATGACAAGGGAAGAATGTAGAGAAGCAGTTATTAAAGATTTAGATAAATTAGGTTTATTACTTGGAATAGAACCATTAGTACACGAAGTAGGTCACTCAGAACGTACAGGTGTTATGGTTGAACCTATGATTAAAAAACAATGGTTTGTTAAAATGGATCCACTTGCTAAAACTGTTTTAGATTTTCAAGATGATAAAGATAAAAAAATTAACTTTGTTCCAAGAAGATTTGAAAAAGTTTTAAGACACTGGATGGATATATCTCATGATTGGTGTATTTCAAGACAATTATGGTGGGGACATAGAATTCCAGCATGGTATAAAGATGATGAAGTATATGTAGGAATGGAAGCTCCTGAAGGAAAAGGTTGGGTACAAGATGAAGATGTATTAGATACATGGTTTTCTAGTGCATTATGGGCATTCTCAACTTTAGGATGGCCAGAAAAAACAGAAGATTTAAAGAGATATTTTCCAACATCTTGTTTAGTAACAGGATATGATATTATATTCTTCTGGGTTGCTAGAATGGCATTTCAAACAGAACATGTTCTAGGAGCAAGACCATTTAAAGATTGTGTTATTCATGGTTTAATACGTGATAAACAAGGTAGAAAAATGTCTAAGTCACTAGGAAATGGTGTTGATCCATTTGATATGGTAGATAAATATGGAGCAGACTCATTAAGATACTATTTAACTACTGATGGATCTATGGGATTAGATTTAAGATTTGATGAAGTTAAATTAACTGCTACATGGAATTTTATTAATAAAATATGGAATGCATCTCGTTTTGCATTAATGAATATTGAAGATATTAAAAATATAAAACTTGAATATTTAAAACCAGAAGATAAATGGATATTATCTAAATATGAAAATACAGTTAAAAAAGTAACAAAACATATGGATAAATATGAGTTTAATTTAGCTGGTAGTGAATTATATGATTTTACATGGAATTGTTTCTGTGATTATTATATTGAAATGGCTAAATATTCATTAGATTCTATGGCTACTAAATCTACTTTATGTTTTGTATTAACTGGTATTTTAAAAATGTTACATCCATTTATGCCTTTTGTAACAGAAGAAATATATTCAATGCTACCAGTTAAAGATAGTGAATCTATTATGATTAGTGATTATCCAAAATATGATAAGAAATTAGTTTTCACAACTGAAGAAGAAGTTGTTGATGATTCAATAGAATTTATTAAAAACTTTAGAAATATTAAAGCAGAAAATAATATTACTAAAGAAATGAAAGTAATGTTTGATACTGATGATGATAATGAACTAATTGTTAAATTATTAAAATTAGATGATCATATTGTTAAAGAACCATTAGGTATTAAAGCGTATAAAGTATTCTCAAATAGAGTAAAAGCTCAAATATTCTTTGAGAAAGTTGAAACAGAAGCAGATAAGTTAGCAAAAGAAGCACAAATTAAAATGTTACAAGCTTCAATTGAAAGAAGAGAAAAACTACTTTCTAATGAAAACTATGTAACTAAAGCTCCTGCTAATATAGTAGAAATGGATAAACAAAAACTTGCTGAAGAGAAAGCAAAATTAGAAGAATTATTGAAATAAAAAAACACTAAAAACACTAGTGTTTTTTTATTATATATGATAGAATTACTATGTATGATAATATGAGAAATAGTAGGTGAATATTATGCTTAAAACTATTAAAAATAACAGGCTAATGGAAGTAAGTAGTGATAATACCATTGAAGCAATGGGAAGACAACAATGGGAAGATACATATATTGGAGCATCAGGTTCTCCAGTCGTTAGACCTGACTCACCATATGGTGCTAAAACATGGGATGAATACATGCAAGGGGTTATAGCTGAATCTGAGAGAACTGGTGCAAGAATTGTTCCAGCTAAGCAAACTCCAAATTTTGGCTATATAAAACCAGGTAATTTACCACCAGTACAACCAGCACCAGGATTAAATATTGCACCTACAATTAATAATGCTGGAGATAATATAATGCCTCATTTTGAAATAAGAAATGGCGAGGTTCACTCAACTTTAGAACCACAACCAGCAACAATAACTCCAGGCACACAACAAAGTGCACCTACTGTAAATACAACAAGCGATAATGTAACACCAGCACCAACACCAGTAGCAAGTCAAGCACCAACTAATAGTGGAGTAAATAGATTTGCTCCTGGAAATATTGGCATTAGTGTTCCTGGAATTCTATCTGGTGAAAATAGCGCTATTCCAGTTCTTGAAATAATGAGTAAAGCTGACTGGGAAGCAAAGAATAGTGCATATATTCCAGGAAGTCCAATGAAACCACCTGAGTATTCAAGTTATGATGAATATCTTTCTGCAATGTCAGCAAAGGCTAGAGAAAGCGGAAAAGTATTAGTGGTTACTTCAAATAATGGAACTATTCCAGGATTAAGAACAGTTCAAGTAGTTCCACTATCAGATGAACCATCAGATCAAGGCGTTCCATCATCATCAGATGGAACAGTAGCTGAAGAAGCAACACCTTCATCACAAAGTGATGAACCATCAGATTCAAATAATGGTGATTCATCATCAACAAGTGGAGATGGTGCCGAAGAAGCAACACCTTCATCACAAAGTGATGAACCATCAGATTCAAATAATGGTGATTCATCGTCAACAAATGGAGATGGTGCTGAAGAAACAACACCTTCATCACAAATAAGTGAAAATAATGTTGATCCAAGCGATCCGGGTTCTTATAACTCATCAATTGATTATGGAGAAGGAGCAACAAGAACACAAGAAGCACCAGTACAAAATGATGGTGGTAGATCAACATCAGTTACTACAACAGTAACAGGACCTAATGGTGAAGTACTAGGATCTGAAAAAGTTACATATGGAAACAATTATTTAAAAGTTGAATATTATGATAAAGATGATAATTTAATTAGAAAAGAAACATTTACAAATCCAAGTGTAGCCAGACAAAAAGGTCAAGTTCCATCACCAACATCTGTTACAGATTATGAAGAAGGAAAAGTTACAAAAAGAGATTATGATACTTCAGGTCAACTAATAAGACAAGAAGTTGATACTGTAGATGGAGATACAAAAATAAAGAGTATTACTGAATATAATGGTAATAGTACTAAAGAAACAACAGTTACTGAAGGAACTAATGGAAAGACTACAGTAATTGTTGAAAAAACAGATGGAATAATTACTAGCAAAACATCTATTGGTGTAAATGGTAATACAGTAGTAGAAGCATATACAAATGGAGTTCTAAGTACTAAAACAGAAGGTAGAACAATAGAGGGTAAGAATTATTTCTTGATTACATCATATGATGAAGAAGGAAAAGAAATAGCAAGAAATTCATATATTGAAGAAGTAGTAGATGGAAAAACAAGAAGAACATCATATACCGAAGATGCAATAATAGTTGAAGAAATGAATGAAGATGGTTCTTGGACTGAAGTATCAAGAAAAGATTCTTTAGCAAAAATATCTGCTTCAAATACAACAAAAGATGATAATACATTAAGATCTAATTTGTGTATTGTAAGTGATGATGTACATGCTATTACAGGAAGTATTAGGCCATCACAGTCTGTTAATTATAAAGCAGCTACTGATAATGAAGCAAAAGTAGTAGGAGCAATGTATGATGTAACTAACTATTTTGGTTCAGTTACAAATGCTTTATATTCTAATTTAAGTGATGAATCAAATGCTATATATAATATAGCTAACTTGATATATCATATGGATAAAGCAGAGGCTTTATTAGCAGAAACAAACTTAGATGAAACTCAAAAAGGTATTTATTCAGTAAGTAATCCAGAAATCGCTTTTGATTATGAAAGATTACAAAATTCTGCAGCTGGATTATCTTCTGCAGTAGAAGAAGCAATGAATGCAGCTGATAAATATAGTAGTTTAACTGACTTCTTTGGTACAAACATTGAAGCTGGTAAAGTAGGTAGAATAAGCCAAGAAGCTCTTAAGAATGCTGTATATAATATTAAAAATGCTTTAGATGAAGATATAGCAACTTCTGGTCAAGTTAGAGGAAATGTTAGTACATTATTAGGAAGATTCGACCAAGGTATATTAACTGGTGGAGTATGGGATGATGTAAGAACAAATCTAGAATCATATGAGAAGTTATTAAAAGTAAATGAACAAGCAGCTGTAGCAATTGAAGAAGCAGTTGAAAGATCTATGGGTATGATTATAGATTATATAGATCAATCAGCAGATGTTCTTAAGAAAGCAGGAACAACAACATTTGCTAGTGGAATTGCATTAGATGAAATAGATGATAGTCAATTACCTGCATTAGAAGCTGAATTAAAAAATTTACAAGATAAAATAGATGAGCTTACACCTCAATTAGAGAGTATGGTAAATAGTCAAACGACTGTTGCTGATAAGAAGGTAGGTGAAGATGGTAAAGAGGTAATTACTGGATATCATAAAGAACCATCTGATGAAGCCATAGCAGCCTTTAGAAAGCAATTACAAGATGTAATAGATACTAAAAAAATCTTAGATGATTATGCTGGCGTATTAAGAGGATTTGCTCCAGTAGTAGCAGCAGCTCAAAAAGAAATAGATTATGTATTAAATCAAGTAAAAGATGCTTTTGGAAAACCAACAGAATTCTTAGAAAGCAATAAAGGATTTGATGTTAATTTAGATTTATCAGCATTCGGAATTGAAGATAAAGATTATAAGAAGATTGCTGAGGATTATTATAATAAGGTAAAAGAGGAGAGGGAAAAACCTGCGGAGGTACCTCCAGCGGAAGAAAAACCTGCTGGAACTGTTCCTGATTCAGAAGTTAAAACAGACCCAGATCCAAAAAAAGATCCAGATCCGGATCCAGATCCAAGTCCAAGTAATCCAGGAGGACCATCTAACCCAGGTAGTCCAGATGATGGAAAGACTCCTGAAAAGACAACAGAGAAGCCAACTGAAAAACCAACAGAGGCTCCAACAGAAAAGCCAACAGAGATTCCAACAATGGCACCAACAGAGCCAAGAACAGAAGCTCCAACAACTCCTACAACAGAAGCACCAACAGTACCTTATACAGAGACTCCAACAACTCCAGTTGGACCTGAAAAACCAACAGAGTCCGGAGGATCAGGTGGATCTAGTAAGAAGAAAAAATCTTCTGGTGGAAGTGGAGGAAGTTCAAGTAAGAAATCTAAGAAGAGTGATGTAGACCCATTAACTCCAACAGAACCTTATATTGAAACAGAACCACCTGAAGAGTTACCAGTTGATCCAATAGAACCACCAACAGATAATTATATTGAACCAATAATACCTGAACCTATAACTGAAGCAATTCCAATAGAACCAATTGAACCAGAGCCTGTAACACCTAAGAAAGGTAATGGTCTTAAGACTATGGGAATAGCTGCTGGAGTAGGTTTAGCAGTAGGAGCAAGTGCTCTAGGAGCTCATACAATAATGAAGAGTAAAGAAGAAGCATCAGAAGAAGAGGACTTCGGATATGAAAAATAAAAAACACTAGAAAAAACTAGTGTTTTTTTATTATATTGTGTTATAATAGATATGAATATAATAGGAGGTTGTCTATGTTTGGAGTAATACTAGAAGTATCAGAAGACAAAGTAGTTATTCAAAATACAAAAGGTGAAGTTTTATCACAAGTTTTAGGTGAACACGTTGTATTTGAAGATACTGAAAATAGAATCCTAGGTGAAATATCAGCAATAGATTCAAGAACAATAACTTGTATGCTTATTGGTGAGTTTGTTAATGGAGAATATCAAAGTGGTTTAGATCATAGAATTTCAAATAATTGTATGATTAGATCAGTTAATAAGGAAGAGGTTATTAATTTAGTTGGTAATCAATCAATTGATAGCCCAGATTGTGTATATATTGGTAAGAATATTACTTATGAAGGTTTTAATGTGTCTGCTGATGTAAATGAATTTTTCTCAAACCATTTTGCTATTATAGGTAACTCTGGTAGTGGTAAATCATGTACTGTAGCTAGATTATTCCAAAACTTATTCTATAGAAAAGAAAATGTTCCTATAAATTCACATTTTGCATTATTTGATGTATATGGTGAATATCATGTTGCTTTAGATATGATTAATAGAACTCAACATTGTAGATGTAAATATTTAACTACTGATGTAACAAATGTTAAAGATAATATAGTAAGAATACCTCCATATTTATTAGAAGTAGATGATATAGCTTTATTATTAAATGCTACTAGTCCAACACAATTACCTATTATAGAAAAAGCATTAAAATATGTATATTTATTTACTGAAGATGAAGAAAAAGTTATAGCTCATAAAAATAATATTATTGCTAAAGCTGTACTTGATATATTAACAAGTGGTAGAAATTCTACTCAAATAAGAGATCAAATTATAGCAGTTTTAACTACATTTAATACTGCAGATTTAAATTTAAATAGTGAAATAGCACAACCAGGTTATGTTAGAACATTAATGCAATGTTTAAATATAGATGCAACTGGTAAATTAAATACAATACAATTAGTTACAGAATTCTTAGAATCATTTATCAACTCTGAATTAACATTAACAGAAGATATGAAACCTAAGAAATATAACTTAAAAGATTTATATAATGCATTTGAATTTGCTTTAATTAGTGAAGGTGTATTAAAGAGTGATAATGTTTATGATTTAAATAATATTTTAAAAGTTAGATTAGATGGTATTATTAATGGTAATTATGGTAAATACTTTGATTATGAAGAATATGTAACAAGAGAAGAGTTTATTAATAGATTATATACTTCAGATAAAGGTGAAAGAGTACAAATAGTAAACTTTAACTTAAATTATGTAGATGAAAGATTTGCTAAAACATTAACAAAATTATATTCAAAACTCTTCTTAAATTATGCTATTGATATAAAAAATAATGAGAAGTTCTCAATAGAAATAATGTTAGAAGAAGCACATAGATATGTTCAAAATGATAATGATTTAGAAGTATTAGGATATAATATTTTTGATAGAATTACTAAAGAGGGTAGAAAATATGGTGTTATTTTAGGATTAATTACACAAAGACCTAGTGAGTTATCTACAACATCATTAAGTCAATGTTCTAATTACATAGTATTACGTATGTTCCATCCAGATGATATAGATATCATTAAGAATATTACACATAGTATTTCAGAACATGATATTGATAAATTAAAGACATTATCATCAGGAACTGCATTATGTTTTGGAACAGCATTTAAAATGCCTGTATATGCTAAAATAGATAAACCAAACCCAACTCCAACATCTAATAATGTTGCAGTATCAAAACAATGGTTTAATAATAATCCATCACCTCAACTAGATAAAGCTATGACGATGGATGAAACAATTGCAAATAAAAATACTATTGAAGTTTTTCAATAGTATTTTTTTATTACTTTTTAACTGTTGAATTTTCATCATAATCAGTTGTTAATTTAATCTTATATGGATTTTCTAATGTTCCATCTCCTGTTTTATAGAAAGCTGAATCATTTAATTCTATAACAACATATAAGTTTCTATCTGATTCTGCTCTTGATTTTTCAAAAGCATAACCATCAAATGTATATGCTTGATAATCATTTTCAGGAACTGCAGTAACTAACCATTCTGCTGATTGACCAGTTCTTCCTAAATAATTATCATTTGAACAAGATCTTTCTTTTAATCCAGTACAATTTGGATCTAAACTAATTCTTAAATATTCATATGGAAGAATAGTACTGAAGTAATATGTTTTAGCACTTAATGTTTTACATTCAGTAGAACCATCTTTTGATGGATCATCATCAGTTCTAGTTCCGATACATAAATTTCTAGCAATTAATTTTGATTTTTGTTCAGCATTAAATAATAAATCTTTTGTATATATATTAGTTAATTTTTCTTGAAGCATACTATCATCAAATCTATTATAACCAACTGTTTCACCTTTAGTAATATTATATCTATTATCATATGGAGTTTCTTGATCAACTAAAGCTTTAGTTGCTCTTAATTTAATTGAATTATCTTTTCCTATACTAAGAATTCTCCATAAGAATTCAGTTTCATCATATCCATTATCATAAATACCAAAACTAACAAAGTTATTAACATTTTTACCTTTAAAGAAATAAGTTCCATCATTAGCTCTATATAAACCACTACCAGTATTAGTAACTGTATTGTTTTGTAATATTTGTTTATATAACTCAATAGTAGTATATCTATCTGCACAATTTAAATATGGTACATAAGAATATTCTTTATCTATTCTAGTAACTACAACTCTTGCAGAGCATCCTTCAGGATTACTTAATAATTCTTCAATAGGTTGTATATAACCACCATTTAATAAATTTGAATATTGAACAGTATATTTAACATTATCATATTGAAATTTAGATTCATTATCTCTTACATAATTTTGAGTAGCAGAAACTAATTTCTTTTCTAATGATTCATATGTGATATATTTTGGCTTAGATAAACTAATTAACCACACTATTAAAAGTAGTAATAAAAATCCACCAACTATTGAACCACATATTATAAGTAATTTTTTAGTATCCATTACAACACTTCCTTTTTATATATATAATTATACAATATAAGCATATTTTTAACAA
>Ga0247610_10007245_pt1 | contig 11424 bp, 5 predicted proteins | sample 174DNAGHGhighgp2_FD_193483 | JGI IMG/M metagenome (GOLD analysis project Ga0247610, IMG submission 193483) | Sheep rumen microbial communities from Palmerston North, Manawatu-Wanganui, New Zealand - 1742 DNA GHGhigh gp2 | ecosystem: Host-associated > Mammals > Digestive system > Stomach > Rumen ...
GATCTTCCTCACCCATCAAATACCTAATATCGTTTATTTTGTCTATACTAAACTCAATAAACTCCGTTGGGTCATATAACACATAGGATATGGCGTGTTTCTTATCACGACCTCCACGACCAGCTTCCTGAACATAACTTTCTATGGATGAAGGATGGTTGATATGAATTGTATATCGGATATTGGGCTTATCTATACCCATCCCGAAAGCTTTAGTGGCCACCATCAGGTTTTGGTCATTTTCATTGAAAGACTTCATATCACCAGATGGTTTATCTCCACCGACAAATGTACCCATAGATAGTTCTGGTTCATGCTGTCTCAATTCCGTTGAGATACCTGTCCTTGTGCCCCAGACATTATCCTCTACCCCGAAAGTTCCATGAGCATGTGGACAGAAAATGATGCCTGCACTATTATAATGCTGTTCACTGTCTGCTGCAAAGAAATCATCGGCTGAATAATTCTCAATATGAGCAACTTCTGATTTTTCAGTCTCGTGAAGATTGATTTGTCCTATATCAGATGGAATCATTTGCAGTAACTCATACATCTTGTTCTTCTTTGCTGTCGCTACAACATCTTTAAGTTCCCAATCTGATTTTGCTTTAAGCAGGAATTGCTCATTAGGTTCTCTCAATTCATCGAAATTTGAAAATACCTCAATGATTCGATAAGTAAGTTCTGGGCGTGAATCCGACTCAGGACGTACTATCGTTTCGCTGTCAATAGTGAGATTACCACCAAGTGTTAGCTCTCGTTCAACATCGGCAAGGACATCAAACGAAGCTGTAGCTGTCAAACCTATAATTGACAAAGGACGACCAGATTTCGTATTCATGAAATTGATCATATTTCGTCCAAGATGGAGGTAAGATGTTCGGAAATCATGCCCCCATTCTGATACGCAATGAACCTCGTCAATAATTCCATAGGAGAAGTACACATGATTCTTCTCGGTCATTGTTAGCAAACTTGAACGGAAGTTCTCCATCATAAATCTTTCAGGAGAAAGGAGCATAAACAAGACTGAACCATTTTGAAGAAGATTCAATTTCTTTGCTTTTTCTTTAGCATCCATTCCACTATTGACACATTCGCAAGCATCTATTCGTGCTTCACGCAGTCCACGTACTTGGTCAACCATAAGTGAAACCAATGGATCGACAATGATAGAAACACCTGGTTGTAAAATACAAGATAGTTGATATGTCAAAGACTTACCACCACCAGTAGGAAGTAATCCTATAGTAGTTTTATCTGCTAAAGCATGGCTAAGGATAGGCAACTGTCCTGGACGGAACGAAGGTTTACGGAAAATGTCTCGTAGGAAGTATGTTAGAACATCCTCCCTTTCTGGTATATTGACATAAGAACCTGTACCATCCTTTGTAACCAATGGGGCATACTGTATATTATCCGCAGCACAGATTGTACGCTCACGTTTCTTATAATGAGATGAACGAATAAGATAAATCGTTTCAGCATCAATATTCAAAGGAAGAGCATCGATATTATCCCTAAGCAACATTGAAATGTCCATGCAAAGGTCATAATGTCCTTCCGGCATCTGAGTAACTACCCGGTTTCCTAAATGCAATGGAGATTTCTCGAACTCCTTAGTTGTAATAATTTGAAGATTTATCTTAGGCAGTTTATCTGTGGACTTTGCTAATTCACAAATATTCCTGTATTTTTCCACCAAGTCTTTTATGGCCAATGCAGAACAAGGAATATCACGTTCGATAATAGCAATATTCCATTCTTCTGAGTCAAAACTGAGAGCACCAGACATCATGGCTTCCACTAACATTCGCTCTACTCGTGCTACTGCCATAGGAGCAAGTACAATCTGCAAAGTGTTCAGCCATTCACCAGTCAGTTTCTTTTGATAATTTCCTTTTATTGTCTTTAGGTATTCAACAGAAGATGCGTCACTCTCCCAATTCTGCATAAACGCCATATTGTTCAACTGCTCGATACGATATGTGTCCCAGCCTCCATTCAGAGCCATACGGTCACGGCGTTCATCGTTTATACGACGGAAAATGTTAGAGTGATACCGCCTTCCATCCATTTCTAGAATGAATCCTGTCCTTGCATCACCATAAGGTATCTCCAATGCGAAATCCACTCGTTGGTCTTTGCTGAATTTTCTGTCTGGAATATCTACAATAGATGAAAGATTACGTTGTGGTTCAAAAACTTGAATAAGATATTCACTTTGTGAGCCTTGCAAGTATTTTTCTATAAAGTCTTTCTCAAAGGAGCTATCAAGCATGTCACCATTATAGAAATCAACATTGAAGCGAGGATCTATAACATGCAGAGCTTCATATATTTCCTGAACGGAAACATTATGGTTGGATTTGTAATCAAGAATAGCCCCTTCCTTCGGTTTTGTTGATATATGGAAAATATCAGCGAAAGTGTCCTCTAAGAATAATGGAGCCTTTGTAGGCAAGCCTCTTGATATTATGTTTGCCAAGACAGCCAATTTAGAGTCCGAGTTTGAATTATAAGCAAGAGGGATGTTTGATTTAACATCGAAAGCAGAAAGCGAACGATAAAGTCCTTCTGCATTTTCTGCCTTATCGGATTTACCATATTCCTCAGCGACTGCATCAAGAACATATCCAGCAAAGAATTGTTCTTTCTTATGCGAATCTTCAATGCGCTTACGAATGTTTTCAACGGTTTCAATACGGTCGAAATGCTTGAAGAAAATGCGCATCGATATTGTCCAGTCACCTTGCCATGTGCCACGTTCCTTATTCATTGTGGCATACATAATATCGGGAGCTGTAGCAGCTACAAATTCATCGACACGTCGGTTATTACTGTAATATGGACCGACACAGACAAAATAGTTATCACTTCCAAATAATTGTTGGAACAAGTGAATAAAACGTGCCAGATCAAAAGCTTCGACATCAAGTATGTTACTGAAAAGATGTACTTTTCGAATATTCGATTTTTTGAAATCTTCTATGTCCAAAGAATCAAAATCTTTCGTAATAGACTTAACCGTGTATGCAGACTCGAAACTTTCAATAACCTGTGTTGCCCTATTAACGGCAGCAGTAGATGGTTCTATCAAACAAAAATGCTTGATGTTTGGGGATATATTCTTTGAGTGAAGAAAATCCAATAAACAAACTGAGGCTGTTCCTTGACCACATCCCCAATCATAAACCTCTACTACTTCAGAAAAGATACTTGATATATCAGGAATGCTACTAAAAGCAGCATCAAGTTTTGCTTTGTGCATTTTACCAAAGCTATGTAGATACATATTCAGATGGTCTTCGTCATCCAATATGCCTTTTCCTCGCTCTAAATCCTGATACAGTTTATTACGACTCGTTCTATCTGTTGGAAGAAGAGCCAATGCAGCCTCTCTCATTCCGACAAACGAGATTTTTCCGTATCTTCTGAATATATCTATAAATTTTGGCATAATTATTTTCCTGTTATTGTATCAGCATTTTTATTCTGCTGGTGACGTTTCCAATTTTCAAGAGCTAATTGTTTTGTCGTATTTGCATAGCAGTATTCACATAAATGTGGGCAGGTATTGTATTCACCAATGTCTTTGGCTGCCATACATCCACATAGTTCTCGTTGTCCTGGATCTTTCTTATGGGCACTAATGAAATACTGGTTGTGAGGTAGAAGAATTGCTCCTTCTGGCAGTTTCGGAGCATTATCAAAGAGAGAAGGCGATGGTGTTGGCAATATCTTTACTTTCATAAAATCCATGAGGGTCTTATCTTCCCACGCCAGTCGTGTAATTAAATCGCCATCAATGCAACGATTATGCAGGATGCCGTATTTATCAATATCTATTTTTTCTCCGCAGGTAGCCAACTGAAAGTGCCATCCACGACTACGATTAAGTTCTGATAGCTTTTCTGCAAATTCCTCCATCTCTGGAGTAGTCCATTCATGGTATGGAATACCATTTTTTTCAAGGTTGGTTTTTACCTTCTTGTAAAGAGCTATATCTGCATAAGAGAACACTAATTTTTCTGTAAAGCCTTTTAGCTGGTCACCAATATTCTGAACCTTGACAAGGAGGTCATTAACAGATATGTTATCGGTAAGAATCATTGGGTCGAACCGCCAAACAACACTACCAACGCCAAGGCGTTCTACAAGAAGTTTGAATGTCTCGATGCGTGTTGCTAATGATGGAACTTTTTCCAAATGCTCCTGTTCATAATCATTCAGAGTATATTGAATATAGCACTTGATATTCCGCTCTTTAAGATAATCAAGATATGGCAACAAAGGACGTGGGTTCTTTGACCAAAAGACAATGAAGCGAGTTTTCTCATACGAGACATAGGATTTCACGCCATTAAACGGGTTCGTCCATGCAGAGTAACCAATCCTTAAACGGTCAAAGAACCAATCGGCATAGAAAGCTGGTATGTCTGTACTTCTACTTGCCGACACGATGATGGGAGCCTGTGCTTTCACAGACTTCCCATCAACGATAATGTCAGTATGTTGCCAAGTTGCCATATTTTAGAAATCTATATCTTCTTCAACAATTACCTTATTATACAAGTATGCTGTAACCTTCTTGTGCAGGTCATTTCCTGTATCTCTTATTGTTTGATTAGTTTCATTAGGGCCAAAGAAACCTTTTGAAATTTTATCATTTAATTCAACGTACTTATGTCCCAACATATCTACACTTAACAACTGAGGACTTTTAAGAAGGTCAGCAAATTCCATTTTATACATAGCATCTCGCGCCTTAAATGGATTAAGGCTCATTCCCATTATATCGAATCCTCCTCCAGGATTAAGAGCAGATGATACTGTATATTCAAAGGCTTCATGATTTAGAATCATGAGTAATATCCTATTTTTATAAAGATTTACATCATTCGGAGTTTTCTCTATGGCACGGCTAAGGAATAAATACGAAATACTTGCGAGTTGTTGTTTGTCATCTATATCTGACACTGTATCAAATGATAAAAATATCATCAACCCCATACCAAACTGCCCTTCGTTTTGAATATTTTGCAACTGTTGAGGATCTCTCTGTAAAGAACGCCAAGCTTTATATAACGGGTGATATGTTTCGTCCCCATCCTTTCCACTTCTTAAATTGGATAGAGCTTCGCAAACAAAAACTTCAGTTTCTGTCTGTTCTGTAGATTTCGGTTGTACTTGCTTTGTTTGATTTGAAGCAGGAGATTCTAATTGTGTAGTGTGAACCATATACTCCAATCGAATATTACGATCGTACATGTGCATCACACACTTTTCGACCTGCCCATTCTTATAATAGACTACAAAACCATAGTCGCTATAATCTACCATCTGCCATCCAAAAGGAGATTGAGCCTCAATTGGGAAGCCACGTAGTTCAACCTTATCAGCAGATTTGCTTACAACTTTCATTGGCTTGTCTGACATGTTAGGTTTTCCTAGGTCGTCGTTGTAGATTTTTACAATATAACCGATGCCTGGGGCAAGTTTATACCCAGGACAACCATCTGTATTCTTCACGATACTAACAGTGCGGATGCACTCTTGTAAACCCATAACAGGCGAACCGTTTTCATAACGCTGATGACAATTGGAACGGAACGTAAAGGGTTGTATGGACTCCTTCTGTTCTCGCTCTGCTTTCAATTGCGCTTGACGTTCTTGCTCCTTACGTCGGTTCTCTTCTAACCTACGTTCTCTTTCACGTGCAATACGCTCTTCTGCCAACTTTTGTTGACGAGCTTGTTCTTCAGCGCGACGACGTTCCTGTTCTTCTTTTTCACGCTTCTTTTTGAAATAATCAAATGGCCACATATTACATTTGTTTTTAGTTAATAATCGACAACGATAAAAGGTACGCTAAGCATATTAGCAGTCTTGCGAAGTTCTAATGATGGTTCTTTCTCTAGTACTAGAATGGATTCAACATCTGCTGCCTTGCCATGTGCCTGACACTCGGCGGTAAGAACCGCCTTGTATTTAACACATTGGTAGATGCCACGCAAAATGTCAGATTCCATTGAGATGCGGGATTTTACTTCAACTGCTACTTGCTTACCTGATGGCATAAGAAAATAAGCATCGAGCCGGTCGCCAGACAAGAGATTGTATTCTGGTTCTGACTTGATAGGATTGACAACTCCTACAATGTCAGGGTGTTTAAGCACATGTTGTTTCAGAGCCTTGTGTAGTGGACCTTCTGATGCAGAATGTGCATACGAACCTTTACGTACTTTATCTTCAATGTCACCTATGAATGGTAACAGTCCGAGAGCTTCAAGAACCCATTGCCATTTGGTATAATTATATGCTTTATCATTTGCAGCATTAGCAATAGCTTTTTGTTTGTCCACATCAACATTATCGTAGCCATCAATGACAGCACCGAGTCCATCGCTTGGTCGCTTACTTCCCTTATTCACAACAAGGGCATTTAGATACGGAACATCTTCGCCTGACTCTTTTTTAAGTTGGTCGAAGATCTCTCCTATTACCCCCAACTGATAACCGATGCGCGGAGTTGCGTGACCGATGGTTTTAGAAAGGGTGCTATAATACTGAGGACTCAACTTTGCTTGTGCCCACGCAATTAGCACTGGTATCATCTTCCGAGCCAGTTCATAAGAACGGCCAGGTTTATCAATGATATGGTTATATGATTTTATATTTAATTTCATACTGTAGTTGTATAATTATCTTGTCCTAAAATCAGATTATGGAGGTGTTCTGGGATATGTTTAGCAATCTCGGCTCTTTCATAAATCTGTTCATTTCCATTAAAGAAAGACAACAAATCTTCTCTTCCACCACCTTCCCAAAAAAGAGTAGAAACAACGAAGGCCTTATTTAAGAAAGCGTCAACTTCATTTTTGTCCACTTCAATCTCAACATGTCCAAATTCCAACTTCTCATTCGGGAATATAGCCTCTTGTGAAGGTGTTGAGATTTTAGTACAAAACATATCTCCAATGACCAATGTTTTGGATTTCGTAAGTAGAGGCATTACCGGATGATATTGGGGAGCTAAAGTATCATCTTCGCAGAAGAAGTAAGAGATGATTTTATATTCTCGACTTAATACTCTTCCGTAATTATCTATCATTGACATGAAGGAAAATTTCACAGAATCCGAACCTTCACATACAACAGGATTTCTTGTTATAAAGCATCCTACAAGTCCTAACTTTGGATTACGCACACGACTCATTACGTCCTTAACATCATAGTCTTCCATTGGTAAAGACTCTACATTGTTACGTTTGTAATATCTATGGTCTTTCGCCATGTGTGGTGCTTTATCACTTCGAGGTATTTGTACAACATATATAGACTTTGCAAAATCACCATCCTTCCTGATGGGAAAGATTTGCAGACCTTGTATAGTAGGCTGAACACTCCTTGCAATGATGGCGATTTGTTCCTTCGTGACTTTGTTTCCGTCAATAAAGGAATATTCACTGGCTACATGATCTTTTTCGGCGACACCATAAATGATAACGCCACCATCAGAGTTTGCAAATGCAGAGAAAGATTTTGTAATCTTGTCTGCTTTTTCCCTATTTAGCGCATCAGCTCGCTTCAATTCAAGATGCACACCTTCCTCGGCACGGTTATCTATTAGTGCCTGAATATCTTCTATAGTGTAATTATCTTTTTTATGGAAGTCCATGTAGTTCTCTATTTTATTATTACTGAATTGGTAAAGCTACAAACTGATTAAGTTGAGTGCGTAATGAACGCCAACGAGGAAGTCGAACAGTCATCAAAGCCTCAAACACCTTTCCATGGTTTTCCACTGTCAGGTGAGTAAGTTCATGCACTACAACATATTCTATACATTCCTTTGGGACACGTGCCAGTTCAAGATTAAACAAAAGCGTATGCGACTTCTTTGTGCAAGAACCCCATTGGGTACGCATGAGTTTTATCTGCCATGAGAAATCCGATAGTTCAAGTTTAGAAGACCACTTTTCAAGAAGTTTAGTCAGGCACTCTTTAAGTTCTGAACGATAAAACTCTTGAATAAGTGTATGACGGTTAGCATTACGACGTACCTGCATAAGCATGATGTCACCATGAGTTACTATATCACTTTGTCCAGTTGTTATTTCCTGAACCTTCAAACGATAGCGAGTACCAAAAAGGTAGTGATTTTCGCCACTGACATACTCACGTTCAGTTTGACGGGGCATTTCAGCTATCTCACGACGTTGCTTCAAAACCCAATCCCATTTACTGATGACATATGAGCGTACATCTTCTTCCGTCAGATAGTCAGGAGCCGAAACATGAACCCGACCATCTGGAGGATATACAGCAAGATGTGTATTCTTGATGGGCTTAAACTCCACCTGTATTTCAATATTATCTATCTGCATATCAAAATTCAGTACTTGCTTTCACAATTCTCATAATGACTTCTGTATCAAAACCAGAGCCTTTTAGGGAAGCATCTACAGCATTGAAGAGTTTCTTCCATCGCATTTTATTCTCTCGGAAACCAATCTTTGCATTTTCCTTGACTGCCGAATATACATTCAGCGCAAGTTCTACATTCTTACCGAGATTATCATACAAAGACTGTTTAAGCTCTGTATCAATGCGAGGATCAACTGCATTACGCTTTTTCATCTCTTTGCAAAGTTCTATTACACCCTTCAGGAACTTCTTATACTCTGCCGTACCTTGTTGGTATTCCTCCAGCAGACGATTTATCTTCTCTGAGAAATAACGGTATTCTTCTGGGTTAGATTCACGTTTGCGATTGATAACACGACGAGTATTTGCCGCCATCGTTTCGGCTACGCCCCGTTGTCCACCCAATTCGTTTTCTGCATTAGGATCGACCTCAATCTCCCCATTCTCATCATCAGGATCTTTAATCTCAATTATGTCGAGGAAGGAGAAGTCATCAAGTTTGGCAAGGGTTTCAGAACGGGTTGCCGTAACGTAGTCGTCTAACAAAGCTCGCATTTCTGCATCGTATGCCTTCAAGTCGATGTAGTCACCGGCTCGTTTCATTATGGCATCACGCATCTCATCGTAACTCTTTACCTTCTGGTATATAGTTTCACTTTCCGCTTTCGTATAACCTGCTTCTTCCATCTGTGTCGCAATAGCAACATATCGGCGAACAAGCGTATAGCAAGCATCATAGAAATCTTCTCGTTTCTGCTGATTTTTCAGTTTTTGTGCTTCCTGTTCTTCTGCAGTTATCTGTACAGCAGGGTCAAAGCAGAAGTAATCAAAGAACTCATTGACAGACTTTGGCAGTGCAACAGGCTCTGACAGTTTTGCAACCTTTTCGAGTGCTGCATCAAGGTCTTTCTTTGCCTCTTCCAGACGGTTCTTCAACAATCCCTTCACATCATCTGCATCGAAATTGCCAAAAGCCCCATTCGTATAGTCTTCGATAGCTCCTTGGATATTCTCAAACAGGTTCTTGTAATCAATTATGTAGCCAAATTGCTTTCGTTCACCGTTGGTTCGGTTGACACGGCAGATTGCTTGGAAAAGATTGTGGTCGTGCATCTCCTTATCGATATACATATACATAGCTGAAGGTGCATCAAAACCAGTTAGCAGTTTATCAACGACAATGAGAATTTTCATCGAACCTGGATGGTCGATAAATTCTGTTTTAGCATATGCCTCAAAATCTTCAGCAGAACGATTGCCGACCATTTCGTGGAACTTCTTGTATTTGAATTCTGCCTCAGTCTTCAACTCTCCGCCAGAACTATCGCCCAGATTTGGGTCTGCGCCATCGTAAGAAGCGACGACGGCTGTCTTCCCTTTGAAGTAGCCGTTTTGTTCAAAGGCATCCCAAAAACGGAATGCTTGATAGATGCTATCAGCAACCAACATGGCATTTGCCCATCCTTCACGCAGAGGCGTGATAAGCTGGAAATCCATGTGTATCTGTGCCACAATGCGGTTGATTCGATCACGGGAAGAGAATAAATTTTGCATCACTCCCCAACGCTGTTGAATACGCTGTTTCGCTCTTGGAGTCAAGCCTTTAGTATAATGTTCAAACAGGGTGTCAAAGTCATGGTCGCTTGACAGATTCTGCTCGACGCTACGCGCTTCATAGCGTAGGTCAAGCACAACACCATCCTTCACTGCTTCATCAAACTTGTAGGTTGAAATCCAAGGACCAAATGCTTCACGTGAAGTTAGGCGTTCCTTGTCCACCTTCAAAAGCGGTGTACCCGTGAAACCAATCATCATCACATCATCACCCATTATTTTGCGCATGGCCTTATTCAATACACCTCCTTGCGTTCGGTGGCATTCATCTACGAACACAAAAAGATTTCCTTTTGCACGGAAGCCCTCTGGTAAATGGTCGGCCACTTCCTGAAGGTACTGTTCCGGTGAGCGTTTACCTTTAAGAGTTTTATCTTCGCTGCCCTCATCGTTATCTCCAGTAACACCAACACCAAATTTATGTAAGAGAGTGGTTACAAGGTCAGGCTGTGGCTGTTCACCTTTGCGGTCATTCGTACCATTGAGCATCTTTATCAAGTGTTCACCAGAACGTGCCTGTGTTGGATGATGACCTGCATCTTTGAAACCATTGGTGATTTGAATATCTAGTTCATCACGGTCTGTAATGATTACGACACGCGAACCTGTGATATTCTCTATTATCCATTGTGCTAGCCATACCATCGTCAGAGATTTACCCGAACCTTGCGAATGCCAAATGATACCATTCTGTTTATTCTTGATGCGCTCTTTCGCTGCTTGAATAGCGAAGTACTGATTAGGACGAGCAACCTTTTTTATACCACCATCAAACACAACACAGTTGTGAATAAACTCTAACAAGCGTTCCGGCTCCAACATTTGAAGCAGAGAACGGTCAAGTTCGTTCTTGAACTGTGACGCAGGGAATTTAGTAGTATAGACATCAGGAGTCTTCGAAGGCTTAGAGTAATTCTCTCCTGCAGGCTCCTTCCAATGCAGATAGAATTTCTGCGTTGTAAGTGCTGTTCCGTAGAAAACACCTTCACTTTCAGAGCCAGCAAGCAATAGTTGTGATGTGGCAAAGAACGGAGCGATTTGTCCATCCTCTTGATTACGTATCTGCTGTTTGATGCCATCAAGAGCACTCACGGTAGCCTTTTTCAGTTCGATGATTGCCACAGCAATACCGTTGACGTAGATAACAACGTCTGGGCGACGGTGCTGTCCATCATCCGTTGTACGTGCAACCGTCACCTCTTCAGCAATGTGGTAGAAGTTTTCTTTTGGATGCTCCCAATCAATGAGCGAAGTTTGAGTATTAGGACGACCCACACCCTGTGATACAGATGTTGGATAACGCAATAACTGATACACCTCCTTATTGGCATTGTAAAGCGTATCTTTACTGCTACATAGAGCCACGGCATCCTTCAGCTT